>JACKZZ010009538.1_pt1 | contig 16567 bp, 17 predicted proteins | sample 8027871 | NCBI WGS metagenome assembly JACKZZ01 (sample SAMN15724774, study PRJNA655200) | protist metagenome | isolation source: fluorescence activated cell sorting (FACS) single amplified genomes of... | place: USA: West Boothbay Harbor, Gulf of Maine | collected 2000-07-19
CGTCAACTTCAACTTCGTGCTCATTAACCGTTACCGCGACGGCGGCGATGGTGTTGCGTGGCATTCCGACAACGAGCCATCGCTCGACCACACACAGCCCATCGCTTCGGTGTCGTTGGGCAGCACGCGCACATTTGATATTCGTCCCCTCGCGTGCGGCGGCGGCAGCGGCGGCGGCAACGTCGACAGCGGTGGAATGAGTGACAATGTCCGCAGCGGCAGCAGCGATGGGGGCGGCGGCGGTGGCGGCAGTGGCGGCGGTCCAAAAAAAAGGGTCGGCTGGCGCACGCTGCAGCTACGTGACGGCGACGTCGTTTATATGCTGCCGGGCACGCAGTTGCGGTATGAGCATCGAATTGGCAAAACAGCGCATAGCGTCGGCGTACGGTATAACCTCACGTTCCGATGTCTGCGGCCACAGCCACAGCGCGTTAAGCGGCGCGGCGTTGCCGCTTGCGACGGCGGCGCGGGTGGCTGCGACGGAAGTGTAGGCAGCGGTCGCGACGTCTGCACTCGTGATTATGCGGCGTTGCCTCCGAGTAAGCGTCAGCGTCAGCAGTAGTCTCAAATCTGAATTCTAAAAAAAAAAAAAAAAAAAAAAAAAAAAAAAAAAAAAAAAAAAACAAAAACAAAAAATACAAAATTATTTATTGAAAAGTGGCCGATGATTTATAGGAAACACAAATCCTCGTAAAACCCGTGCATGCCAAAGCATATAAGATTCGGACATCCATGCACACAATAATAAAGACCGCCTTGTTGTAGTTCACTCGGGTCATTTTCGCACTGATACATAACTAAGTGCACCATCACCGCTGTGCGTTGATTCGCGCCTCCGCCTTTTCCTTGGCCGCGCGCAGCGACACACTGTAAGGTGGGTAGCAGATGCCCTCTTCAGTGATGATTCCGGTACAATACCGCGCGGGCGTCATGTCGAAAGCACTGCAGAGCATGCATCAATGGCATTGATTTAGTGAGAGTTGTGAAGACATCAGAAGCAGTGACATGGGAGAAAGCTCATAACCTTAACAATGATACAAGAATTAGACTACACTACGCACGGGTTGAAAACCGCCACATCCGTGGGCGCCACTTGTTTCCCAATAAACGTCACTTCCTCCGCACCGCGTTCCTCAATCTCTATGTCCTCGCCTCTCAACACATCCAAATCAATAGTAGAGGTGGGAACGCACGGATAGAAGGGAATTCCGTGGTGCTGAGCCAGAACTAAAATGTTAAAATTGACCGTCAATCATTGTGAGTTGCGTATCATGTAAGTGCACAACCTTGTTGCACGTAGAGGTCAATAGCCGTAAAGTAGAGCGCAAAGACAGAAAATAATCATTAAATGACAAGTGACATGCACAATAAGGCTGCTGCGGTGCATACCTGCGAGCTTGTACGTGCCAATCTTGTTAGCAACGTCACCGTTGGCGGCAACACGGTCGGCGCCGACGACAATAAGATCAACCTTGCCTTGCTGCATCAGCAGGCCCGTGGCGCTGTCAACGACAAGGTGCATGGGCACACCTGAACGCGTCAGCTCGTATGCAGTGAGGCGTGCACCTTGCAACCGTGGCCGAGTCTCGCCAACCCACACATGGATGTCTTCTGCAGTATCGCAACGAGCGCATGTCGATCGTCAGCATTGTTTACGGAGATGCAAAACGACGTAAACATGCGGCCGACACATCATACGCGCGTACGAAAGACAGAACGCCCACAAAGCAACGCCAAAACGTAACCTACTCTTCTGTTCGTGTGCAATGTAAATCACACCGAGCGCGGTGCCGTACCCGGCCGTAGCGAGGTGCCCTGGTCGATTAAGGCGGCGCAGTCATCGTGAGGTTCCCGTGCTCCCACGCTGGAAGGCAGAGGCAAGTAATGACACTTCGAGTAACATTCCGCGCGACAAAATGAAATACCCCTGGATAACACCTACCTGTGTTGCAATGGTGCAGGATATTTGCGCCCTGCGGCACAACAGAGGCGCCATACGTGCCGATTGAGCGGTTGATGCGGACATCATCGTCGGCTGCACAAGTGCGTTGCAAATGCACAGCGATCATGAGATTTGCTAGCGCTTTTTGGAGCGGAGAAAATTGTAGTGCATCACATCACACGATACCATTCATATCACATCACATTAAAAAGCGTTTGCATGCATATCACATCAAATAATAAAACGTTTGCGGAAAGTACCCAGCCGTTGCGCCTCCATCAAAACGGCCGCTTGCACAGCTGCAACGGCGCTTGAGCCATTTTTGGCGGCAGTGTTCTGCTCGTCGGCGCACGTCTGCGCCACCTTACACACACGCTGCGTCGCCCACGTCAGGTTCACCGCAGTGGGTCGCGAAGCGTCAAGCAGCACTTTCGCCGAGCGCAATTCCTCCATTAGTGTCGCGGTATCTGTCGCCCCAGATGACTGCGCACATAGCGCTGTAGGTTGCAGTGGCGATTGTATCGTGATCGCAAGATTGTAAGATTCCGTATACTCATCAAGGGCGGCGCAACAAAACATGGGCTCATTCATCACATTACGTACCGAGTGCAAACGCGCCAGAAACGCCAATAGCGGGCGCACCGCGCACTAACATAGATTTGATGGACGTCGCCACTTCTTCAACAGTTGTGTGCTTCTTCACTCTCAGCTCCGTCGGAAGCACGGACTGGTCGATTAGCTCAAGGCAGTTTTCGTCGCTGTTCCAAAGTACAGAGCGGCGCATGCCACCGGCGTTGCCCGCCGTCACGGGAACAGCGTCAGCCATCACTCTTCTCTGCGGCGAGTGAATACAGTGAATTAGTGATGGTAAAGTATCATAGACGGTAATCCGTCATAATTGTCTCTTGTGCCGTGCGTGGCTGCTGCAGTTTCAACGTGACGCAAGCACGATACTTTAAATGAAAAATAATGACCGTCATCTTGATTTGCAAGGCTTAGAGTACCTCGGGAAAGTGAGTGTAGTACAGTCAACAGTGTTGATAGTTGATATTTAATAAGGACTCAATGAAATCACTGCACGGTTTCATGCTACCGCCTGGCCGGCTTGGTTTTCGAAGGCTCGCGCGGTTTGAACGTCCACTCTTTCGTCGGTGTCTGCACCCACTGAACAGCGGACATGTTTGGTTCCTCAACAAACGCGAGCTCTACGGTACCGACGCGGCGCAGCGCCACCAATTGGCCACTTTGACTGCCAGCCGGGTCGTAAGCGCGTCGGCCTTTGGCGTCGTCCTCGCGGCAGGTGGCGAGGCGCAGGGAGCTATGACGCATCAGCGTATTGGCAGCGCGCAGGTCGACGATGTCGCCCGCATGTAACGCACCAGGCGCGGCGTACGCGCCAAAAGCGCTAAGGAGAACGGCACCAGTGTCGTCAGCAACAAGCCACAGCTGCTCTGCCGCGTGCTGGCGCGTACCACCGCTGACTCCACCGCCAGCGCCACCACCGGCGCGCATTGCCTGCAGCAGGATGCATCGCACGTTGATGTCCTTCATGAACGGTCGTATCGCCGCGATTTTCGTCAGCGGCAGCGGTGGCTGCGCCATGAGCGCCGCTGCCGTACCAACCGAGGTCGCACGCATCGCGCACGCACGCGCCTTTGAGTACACATACGGTGAAAGTGGACGGCGTCAGATCAAATTGTCGAAAAATGGTTAACGAGACGCTCGTGGAAGAGAAATTGATTCGTTTCTCAGTTTAGCGTCAGTTTCAAAGACGAATAAAACAGTCTTAAGGACAGAGATGGGCACGATACGAGAAAGTTTAATATGTATTACTTCTGTCTATTAATGACAATCTTAAAAGCTTAATCATCGAAGAGTTCCACGGTATCATTAAAGGAACACGCTTGACCAAAAATGAAATTAATTATTAAACAGACAACGCGACGCACAAAAAAGGTCTGATCTTGAAATAACAGATGAACAGTATAAATGACACTCAATGCAAATAAAACAGATCGAATGTCCGCGACAGTAAAACGACAGTACGCCTTTGATTGCGAAATATCTATTTGGCTGCAAATTCCGGATAATAATACAGTCGCCAGTCGCTCAACTAATAGGCGAAACTCTTATCAACAAACCGACGCAGCCGCATCACCACAGGGTGCGCGCAGCTTTCATCTACACACCAACGCAATAAAATCGACGGCTTTGCAGGGCCTTTGTTAGTCGCCTTGCTTATCGGTTTACAGCCGGTGCTCCGCGGCGATGGCACCTGCACCTGGGCCGCGCTGTGGCACGGCCGGCGCGAGATTGGCATGGGGATCGTCAGTAGCGGCACCAAGCACCCCTACATTTTGTCTTCCGTGGACAACCACACCGTTGCCACCGCCGCTACCACCGAAGCCACCGCCGTTGCCGCCACCACCGCCACCTCTGTCGAGCGTGCCAAACTGCATCTGGCCCTGATATTGGTTCTGATGCATGTTTTCTCGATTGCGGTCGAGCTGTTCGAAAGAAAACTGACCATCACCGCCGCTGTTGCCGCCGCCATTCCTTACATTAGAATTCGTTTGACCTTGATTGAACCCGCTGAAACTATTAGGTGCATTGCTGCTAATGTCACAGTCGTAGTTACCACTAAGATTACCGTTACCATTGCTATTGCCGTCGAAACTAAAGTTGCCGTTGCCGTTATAGTTGCTGTTGCCGTTACCGTTGCCGTTGCCGCTGCCGTTGCCGTTGCCGCAGCCGTTACCGTTATCATTGCCATTGCCGTTGCCGTAGCCGTCACCGCCGCCGCCATTGAACTGATTGCGGCCGCCGCCATTTTTATGGTTATCGCCGCCGTTCCGCTGCAGCTGCCGCTGCTGCCTTCTTTCTTGCGCTTCGCGGCCTGGAGTGTTAAAGTGTTGGATATCGCGCTCGCGTTAGAAAAAAAACGTAAAGTTCGCTTTGATTTGCTAATACCACCAGCTGAAAGCAAGCAATCATAGCATGCGGCGAAGCAAAATATCTGCACCACCTACGCTGGCGCTCAAGGAACTCTGGAGAAGTGCTTTTGGTCTTTTGGCCCCAGCCGTCACGCTCAGTTTTCTCGTAGATTGCCGAGTCACCCGTCTTGTCTCCTTCCTTCGCGGCATTATCACCGGTGAACGCGCCCCAATCTTTGATGGTGTGACCGTGCGGGTTGTCATTCGTCGGGTTCTCTACAACGGTGGCACCACTGGTACCGCGCACAGATTTGCACTTGCGACAGAACTGTACGCTATCAGAGTTCATTATCTGTAAAACCGTCAAATGGTAAGCTGATGGTTGTGAGCAGTGTGTCTCGCGGCATGTTCTCTCAGGAACGCACGTACATATACACAGTTTGGCCCTCTACGAACCTCGCACTGCGTGCAGTACCAGCTCGACGCGACGGGCATGTTGTGTTTGATAGCGACACACGCCTTGTAGATGATAGCAGCAAGAGTGCTGAGCACGGCGATCATCGCGACTACAAGGTTGCGGGTTGCAGATACATCGTGAGATTCATGTGAACGTTGAAAAGCGACACGAAACAGCGTCAAAAGCATTCAGACGCGCTGCTGTCGACCGAGTTAGTCGCAGCACGCTACTTACTGACAATGATGGCGATCTCGACTCCATCGTGCGATGAGTCTGGCTCGACAGTGTTGGGATTAAACGGTATGGTAGATCCCACCGTGTCATCGCCGACGACGGGCACGCCCTGCGGGAACTCGATCACTGCAGCGGAGATTATGCAAAGGCAGATGTGTTACAGAGAGCAATGTTACATAACGTGAACAAGCTAAGCTGTTTTGGGCTTAACGTGGCACTCACTCAATTCCTTCATGCCCGCAAACACCATCGCCGTAAACTCCACGCCCTGCGGCAGGATTTCATCAACCGGCAGCTCAAACGCAACGTTGTTAGAGTTACGGTCACCGCGCAACTCAACTAAATGCATTAAATACAGAGAAAAGGAGATTACTTGGTCAGACAATGGAACAAACGACTTTCACTATGGACAAAGTTACGATCGCCGCGCAGCTTGACTGTCCTTCGTCGTGAGACGATCATGATTAATAGTTAAAGTTCTGTGCGCTAGAAAGCGAATCAGACCCTTGTATCGCATGCATGAACATGCGAGGTAGCACCTACTGTTGTATGAGTATTTGATTTGCGCACCCTCGTACGCCCAATCAACGGCAGAACCATATATAGCATACGCCACGTCTTGCACCGTACCAGTCTCATAGTTGCGTCCGTTGACGGCAGCGCCAGTGGCCATAATATTCGCCAGGGCCAGCTGCGCGTCATTATCGTCGGATTTCACGTTGCGATACCCGAACGGTGTCATCACTTGTTGCCCGAAAGAATGGACATCGAAAAAGAGTGCACAACGCTTCAGTGAGTACATATAAGTTTTAATGGCGATCGTCTCGCTCTCACTACCTGCCGCTGCGCCGCCGTAGTCATCTTTGCACGCATCTTTGTGATTGTGACCGGGCACACCCCAACCTTTATCAAAGTTGCGATTCTGAAGTGTTAGAGTGACAGTAGGATAGAAATTGTGAGATGACAGAGTAACAATGCACGCACTTCAATTTTCCTTTTGGTTGACTTGACTCAACTTTCAATGCGGAACGCTTTTACTGACACCGTAGATAAGATGTGGCGTCACAACGAAATAGATGTTTGCTCTCCAATAGTTGAGCTCAAGATCGTTGCAGTCTACTTACGAGGTCAACGCCAATGCATCCCGAGTTAAATTTCCCGTCGGGGGTCACGTTCTTGCGCCACAGACGCTGCCCACTGGAAAATGTGCGCACATAACCGTCCGGATTGGCCACTGGTAGCACGCAAACGACGTAGTGTTGCAGCAGCGCAACTGTTTCAGGTTCACCCGACGCCAGTGATGTCAGCAATGCATCGATAAAGTACATCATTGTAGTCGGCACTATCCATTCGCGACCGTGCAGTGTGCCTTGAATAAAGATGCGCGGGCGCGCCGCACGCAGCGCCGGGTCGATCACTCCCGCTGTCACCTCCGCGACGCGAAGCTTGCGGCCTTCCTGTGACAGGCCGATGTCAACGATGGTCATGCTCTGGGAGTGCGCCTGCTGCTTCGTCGTCATGCGCGTCATCATCTCATCATAAGTGTGATAAGTCGAGTAGAAAGCCTCATCTGCCTGTGAAATTGTCGCTGCCGATGTTTGGAATCGCCGCGTTGTCGAAACCACATCGCCAGACGAAGATATCGACGACGACGACGACGACAACAACGACGACGACGACGACGACGACGACGACGACGACGACGACGAAGTCAAAGACGGTGGCAGCTGCGAAGGCCTCTGCTCAAGAGACTTTTTCACGACAGACGCGTGCGGCGGAGACGGTGGCGACGCACTCGTCTTGGATGCGCTCAACAAAGCGTCGACATCGTCGCTGACGATATCATAGGCGAGGCGATGAAGGTCAAGATACTTCCGCACTGCAACAGTCGCCGTCGCATCAACATGAAACACGGTGAGCCCCTTGCCGTTGGGCGGCGCCCACACGTCAATAGTGCTGTTACGCGCGCGCACGTGTGTGTGTGCGTGTGTGTGTGTGTGTGTGTGTGTGTGTGTGTGTAATGTGAGATGCACCCTAGCATGAGTTTTCATGCGCATGATGACAGTCCCTACGCAGACAACGTACCTGCCAGAGCGCCTCTGCATCTCCTGGAGATGGTGCCGCGCCGTCCGTCTGTCCAGAGAGGCGCGTAACACCATGTCCCCTCTGTAGTGCTTCTGCTGCTCGTTGAGCGCGTCCATCAGCGTGCCGAACGGACCAGGATTACTAGCAAGGGCTCTCGTTGCCACAAGTAGAATGCTCAACAAAGCGACACGTAGAGATCGGAGCATGTCGCCGAGCTCACGGCGCGATACTTCGCGGTGAACGCAGGCCCCGTCGTGTGATGACACAAACGAGAATGTGACGACACCTTTTGTTGCGTACACATCATGGTAAAATGCAAAGGATGAGCACAAGTGCGCGTACGTGTAGGAAGACACGTGCTGGCAGATAGAATCCAGTTGCATGACATCGCATCAAGCCAGGACAAAAATTTTTGTCATTGAATAAAATGCCGAAAGAAATGTAAATAGAACTGACATTTAGAGACGAGTGACTTCTGAGTTCTGAGTTCTGACTTCTTCTATTTGTCGTTTTTTTTTCTTTCTTTCTTTCTTTCTTTCTTTTTTTTTTCTTTGCTTTTTTTCCAATCAAGTTCAAGGGACGTGGGAAAGTTTTTGAGCGCCGTCAGCTATCAAACATCCTGAATCGTTTAAATCACCTATGTGCATACGAATCAACCAGGCGCTACGCTCCTCTCGTTCTCTCTTTTGGTGGCTACCAATAATTGCCTGGTGGCCTGATTCTATATACTTGAGCCAAGCTGCTGACGCTCTGCGCTCCATGCATTTCCGTTCACCCGCCGCCGCTCGGCGACGTTCGCCAATGACGCCCAAAGCAACGTCATCGTCTTCATTTCTCACGCCCAAAAGGAAATGGTTTAGCTCACTACGACGAATACGTCGCTTCCTTATAAATTCGATTGTCGCGCAACGAATGTATCACTTCCTGGCGTCGCCTTTAGGCCTCGCCGTCGTTTGTCTCGGCAGTCTCGCGCTGCTGCCGTCGCTGCATCGGTTTTACAGCATCGCCGCCGACGCGATGCCATGGCTACGCGTCGCTGGTGATTTTTCTTTCATCAGACGGCGCTCGCATTTCTGCCGCAGCGATTACGCTGACAATCTTGCCGGCATAGACTTTGAGGAGACGGCATGCGCGTCGCCCATCGATGTGGTGTACACGTGGGTGAACGGCAGTGACGTAGCGCTTCAGCGCGTCGTGGCGCATTACCGAGCGGTGGCGGCGGCAGAGCGACGTGAGTTGCGACGCACAGAGAAGCGGAAACAAGCCGCCGCGCGCGCTGCTGCCGGGCTACCCGCGTTGTTACAGCGCCGCCGCAATACGACGTCATCATCTTCGCCATCGTCTTCATCATCATCATCGTCATCGTCGTCATCGTCGTCGGAATATAAAGACGAGCGGCGGTGGCTAAACAACCGTTTTCGCGACAATGACGAACTAAAGTGTAGGCAGTGTTTCCGACCCTCTCTCGTGCTTCGATGCGACTTTGTGTTTCTTTCTGGCGCGCAGCACCACTCTCACATCCTTCGCTAAAATTATAAATCGAACCATTGAACACTCGCGCAGACTCGCTGCGCTCTCTGTTCCGGTATGCGCCATGGGTTCGTCACGTGTACATCGTGACGAATGGGCAGGTGCCATCTTGGTTGAACCTCACACACCCCCGCGTCAGCATCGTTACGCACGCCCAGATCTTCACCGATCCGTCGACGCTGCCCACGTTCTCGTCTCCTGCCATCGAGTCTCAGCTGCACAACATTCAAGGGCTCAGCGACCGTTTTCTCTACTTTAACGACGATGTCATGCTTGCGAATGAGGTTTGGCCGGTCGACTTTTACTCCTCTGCCCGCGGGCAGAACGTGTACCTATCGTGGCCGGTGCCACCGTGCGTGGATGCGTGTCCAGACAATTGGCTTGGCGACGGCTTCTGCGACGCTGCATGTAACATTGCCGCATGTAGCTTCGACGCCGGTGATTGTGCGACGCAAAACGCCGCCGCAGCCAACGCTACCACCGCTGGCGTCGACGGCGGTGGTGGTGGTGAGGCGTCGATGCATGCGAACGGCAACGCGTGGCACGCTGGCGGGGGCACCCGCGGCTTCGACGCCTGGGGTAGCTCTGGCGGCGATAGCGGCGGTTTTGAGCGGCACGTGTGCGCGCACGGTTGTTTGGACAGTTGGCTTGGTGACACTGTGTGTGACGGTGTGTGCAATGTGGCTGCGTGTGCGTTCGACGCCGGCGATTGCGGCGCCGCTCAAATGGTAGCGGCAACAGCGGCGGCGTCGGCAGCTACCGCGACAAAACCATTTGCTACACTTCCCCTTAAAGTTCAGAGCCTGTCTGCAATGGCAGCACTGCCGCCGTCGCTGGCTCCAAGAACAGAGCCTGGAAGCACCGGCGGCAATAAAGGCTCGTCACGGCCTATTTTTGCACACATTGAGCTCGTTGCGCCCCAGAACACGCACGCCATCGCTGTGAACTTCACCGGCGCACTTCGGCGCGTGACGGCGGCGGCACAAGGCGTCATTGGTGTTGGTGGCGGCGTGCACGTACGCAAAGCGGTCGTTCTGCAGTCGTCCAAGCTGCTCATCTCGATTACCCGCCCTTTTAACCCCGCGGCTGCGCTGACACTTCCGAACGTCACAGCTGTCGACGTGGATGACGCCGCATACTACACTCACGCGGCGGTGCGACGCGTCGTGGACGAGAGCGCGATCGTCGCTTCTCCCGTCGCCGCCGCCGCTGCTGCTGTCGATAAAAGCGCCGGAACAGGCGGCGGCGCTGGTAATGGAAAAGAGACGGCAAATGCGGAGGCAGCGGCGACGTCGCACCTGCGTGTACGTCAACGCGTCATGTATGTGCAGCGCTCGCTGCTACTTGAGCTGACCGGCGACGCCACTTCGGAACTTGCCTCTGTCGCCAACCTGCTTTCGCCGACGACGAATGCGACGCTAACTGCCGCGAGCGTGAGTATTGTTGTGAATGTGACGCTGGCAGAGCGGATAGTGCTACACACGTTCGCGCCTGGTACCGCATTGAATTCCGTCGCTGACGTCGAAGATGGTAGCGACGTCGACGGCGATGTGGGCGTCGGCGTTAGCGGTTTTGACACAGGTGTCAACAACGATGGAGGCAGCGATGTTGGCGATGGTGAAGTGAGCAACGTTGAAAGCAGCGGCATCGGTAGGCGTCTGTTGCTTTCTCATCGCAACTGCGACAATAAAGATAATAGCAAAACCAGTGACGGTGGCGCCGCTGCTACAGCCCAATTAACGGCACAGGTGAACACGTTCGCCGCCGCCGACGACGTGCGAGTTCGTGCAGCGTTGGCGGCGGCGATGTATACGACGGTGCACGAGCATGTGACGCGTGCGATTCGTCATGCGCGCAGGCAGCGCGAGCACGCTCTTGCTGCGGCAACTGCTGGGAACACGTTCGTTGTACCATTGACGCCTACCGTTCTTTGCGTAGACGACCACAGCGCCGCTGGTGGCGGTGGCGACGGCGGCAAAGGTGGTTGCGTGGACGTTGGCGGAATCACCTCGATTCCCATTCACGCTGAGGTTTTGTCGTCGTCATTGGCGGCGCAGCGGGTGCGAATGGTTGCTGAGCCGAACACTTCGTCCGCACCATCAGCAGTATCTGCAGTAGCAGCAGCTGCAGCAGCAGCCGTGGGTGAAAAAGTAGCCGCGGCTGCGGCGGCCGCCAACGCCGATGTGCGCGATATCGTCGCGGAGGTAACGGCACGCGTCGTAAGGCAATGGCGACGGCAGTGGCTGTATCACAGGCAACAGCAGCTTCACGTAAGTCTAAGAAAGTCGCCACCACGTGCAACAGTAGCTGCTTTTCCGTGGGAGATGGACGACGCGATGGTGGCGGAAGTGGCCACTGTGGCAGCGCGTGTCGCGGCAGCGCTGGATGCAGAAGACTCTTCGGCGGCAGCATCGGCGACCGTGCCGATGTCCTCGGTGACGGCGTCGTCGACTGCGATATTACGTCGCCGAATGCTCGCCGATTCAGCGCTTAACGATGCAGTCAGTGACGTCCGTGACGGCGATGCCGCTGGATCTGAGGCAGGTCACAACGCCGCATTTGATGCTCTTCGTCCCGACGTCAACGTCGAGGATGAGAGCGAAGATGACGATGCCAACGACGCTGATGGCGGCGACGAATTCGGAGACTCCATCCGCTACGTCAACGACCTATATTCTGGTGAGCTGTGCTTGCAATGAGTTGATTTTTTTTTTTGTGAGATGGCTCGACAATTTTATGAGATGGCTTGACAATATGAGCTGTGCTTGCCATAAGTGGATGTTTTTCGTGAGATTGTTCGATAATGTGGCTCTCTGTTTCGAATCCTTACGCGTCACTGGCCCAAATCCTTACGCATCTAACTCTTTCCAGAGTTCTTTGGCCGTTCGCAGCGGCGCGTGCCGGCGCACATGCCGCACCTGATCGACGTACGCGTCATGCGGAGACTGCAGGCTGTGGGTGTCGTTCACTTTGTCGCAGCGACGGGGGAGCGCAAGTCGCCACCGCGACGCCCGCCTGTACCAAGCAAGTGTGTTGTTCTGTGCATCTCCAAACCTTAACTATGAACCTATGTCCACCACCACAGCGTTGGCCATTGCGCTTCAAGGCGACGGCGGCGCGCCGCTTTCGCCACAGTGATGACATGCAATACGCATTCTCCTGTGAGTCGTGCAGCGCAGGTAACCTTTTTGGCTGTGTGACCTTATTCCGTGTGCGCCTGGAGCGTGCACTAACGCACACAAACCTCATGATCACTTAACAAACTCGTTCAACCACTTCAGACTTCTATTTCCTGGCAGAGCTCAAGCCCGATTTCGACATTCGCGCATTCTTTGGTGAGATGGACGTGGACGGCGACGGGTTACTCGATGCCGCTGAGGTGCACGCGATGGCGTCGTACGTCGCCGATGCTGGGACCATCGTCTCAGATCAGCTGCGGATGGATTTGCTGTACGATTTGCGCAACATCTCGTTGGCACTGCAGCAGCAAGTAGGACGTGCAGCGACCTTGCGTTTGACACGGCGATGCAATTTTGTGCTGCCTTTGTTTGCGCGCTCCCATCTTTCATGACCATGATCATTACTTTGCACGTGTAACACTGCAGTCACTGCTCGGTGGTCTGAATCGCGTCGTTGAGGTGTTCACGAATGACGTGTACGCGCCTGTCACCTTGCAGTGCGTTGAGGCGCACCAGTTCGTGATGGAACGTCTCAAGGCGAATGTGCCGCGAAAACATGCATACAAAACGCACAAAATTGAGGATTCCGACGACGTGGAATTCTACATGGTGGGCGATGACGCAGCGAATGTGCAACAGCGACTGTAGGTAGTGCCCGTATACGCAATACTCTTTCGCATTCACGCGCGTCACGATCGATGCGGTTTGACGCTGCAGCTCGTATTACGTTGTACAGAGCACAAACTCTACAATCTAGAATACAGCATTTACGATGGATCGTCATGAAATGTAATGATGTATACGTTAGGGACAACATTCGGCGAAAAGCCCCGAAGTTCGTGTGCCTGAATGACGACATGAACAAGACACATGCGGCGCCGCGCAAGGTGTTACGTGCTCTGCATGGCTTCGCGCGCTCGCTGCTGCCCCTACCGTCGCCATTCGAGCTGGTACGCTTTGCGATTCACCCATATCTTGTCGTCATCCAGAATTTCTGATGGAAAAATATTGTGTTATTCCAGACAACATGTCGTAATTTTCGTTATTTAGTGTTCGCACTTTTCCCACAACACATACCAGTAGTGCAGAAGTTTAAGACGAAGCCTCTAACCTTCTGATTAACACACACGTTTTGACACCGCAGCGCGGTGACGCACGCAACGCGGCGGCTTACGTGGACGCGTCCTACCTGCGCAGCACGGCGCACTTGTCCCCGCACGCGCTTGCGATACGACTCACCACGACGTCAGTCATCTATGTGATTATTACTGTAGTTGCCGTTGGCGCCATCTTTTATGTGTTCGGATTGCATAGGGTTTCACAGGCTTGCGGGGACGGCTGTGCGCGCGACCTGCCAACGCTGTGGGGTGAGGAGACGTCATCTTTTGCTGAGAAGTCTCGGCTTGCGAGCGATCATAAGACGAAATGAAGGAAAAAAAAAACAATTTTGTGAGAGATTCCGAAAAAATATCTCTCACCGAAAAAAGAGAAGTGCAGTTAAAATTATGACAATCATACAATATTACTTGTACTTCAGTTAAATGAAGCTAAGTAGCTGTAAGCATTAAGCTAATATTTAATCATTTATTGATTTGAATTATTATTTCAAGGAGAAATTGATTTGAATTAACAGCCTGGCCCCCAGCGTCGTTTACAAGAACAAGTCATGTTGCTCACACCTAACTGCACGTATATTTGCCGATAATATTCAATATTTACTGGCTTAATGAAACAAAACTCTTCAAGAATGCCATTATTATATCATTTTAACCTTGAAATCGTGTGCGCTGACCGAGCGAGTCATGTTATGTGCAGCCAGTACTCTTCCCGGATACCTTATCTTTTCCATTCGGCCTTACCTTCAGCGGTGCCAGCGTGTCCTGCTCATAGAAAATCTCGTAAATTTCCCATGTTCGCGATATATATTTTGCATGTACTCATTAACAACATTAAAACAATCGTTTTTAATGCCACTGTGTTGGTATGTGCTCGTTGAAACTTATTAGATCGCTTTCGATCTGTATCAGACCACTTTTTTTTACGTCTGGCCTTACTGTTGAGTTGCACTGCTTGTCGTGTTCATGCTCATAGATTCGTGAATTAGTTACCTATCGTCCTAATTTCCTGTGCGCTCTCCTTACTACATATTATTATTTATTATAATTACGAACACGGCTGTGCGAATGTGTATCTGACGCGTTTCAATTCTGTGGCAGGGTCGTCCTCCGCCGAGGGATGGTACGACCGTCGTCCGCTATCGCTCCCCAACGCGCAGCATACAATGCGCAATTCACCTCGTTCTAGCACTCAGCACATAGCACTCAGCACACAACGCACAGCGCTCAGCACATAGCACACAGCACATAACACATATCGCGCACACACGCACGCACGCATGCACGCACGCACGCACGCACGCACGCACGCACGCACGCACGCACACACACACACACACGCACACACACACATACACACCGCTAACGAAGGTGATCGACAAGCCGAACGGAGATATTTTTATTCTCCGCATTCGCGCCGCGTCACCGTCGAAGAAGGCTGGCGTTCGGCAGTTTGATGTTGTCACTCACATCGACGGCGTCGCCATCGCGCGCTGCGACGATATCGGTGCCGTGTTGCAACGGCGCCCACCGGGTGAGGCGGTACTTGTCAACGTTCTCAGAGAGGACGCCGACGCCGCCATCGCCGTCGGCGGCGGCGGCAGTAGCGGCGGGGGCGTGTGTGCGCTGTCACTGGCTGTCGTCACGTCTACGCGAACGCTACCGGTCGAGGGCATACGCCGCCTTGAAGCAATTGTCAGTGGTCGCTTTGAACGCGGTTTCGAGGACGACCGCGCGTGGATTCGCCTACTAGACCTGCCGTTCCCGCCGTCGCCCAGCGACGCCGGCGGCAGCGGCAGCGGCAGCGGTGGCGGCACCCGCTCGCGTCGTCGGCGCAGCGGCAGCAGTGCGCAATTGACATCACTTCACAGCACACCCGCGCACGCACGCACACTTGCCGCGACGTCGTCGTCGACGAATTCGTCTTTGTCGTCGCAGCGCATGTCGTCCGCTGCGGTGCCATGGAAGCTGACTGCGGCGTCGCCGGCGACGACGCCGGCGCCGCGACGGCGCGCGCACCGCGGGCGGAGCGTCATGCTAACGGTGGGTATAAAGAACCGACGCGCGTGGTCAATTCGTGGATTGTGTTATTGTCTTATTATAATTCTATGTGTCGCGGCTCGGGTGCGTGCATACAAATCGAATTACTCAGTACATTATACCTCGTAGTTTCTTGCTCATTCCCTTTTCACACGCTATGCACGCGCGCGATTGCAACAGACAAAGACGACGTCGCCGCGGCCGGCCTGGTCGATGCAAACCAACCCTTACGCCGATGTGGTGACGGTGTCGCCGCCGCCGCGCGTCGGCAGCGGCGGCGACACGTGTGCACGCTCGCCCTCGATTACCTACCGGCGGCGCAGGGGATGATGATTGATGACCTCAACTTAAAGAATAATAATGATTGATGACCTCAACTTAAAGAAAAGTAATGAAAGCCTTCCTCTGCTCACACGCTTCGCTGTCAATGTTGCCGTCGACTGAAATAAATCCACCGAATGAATTTCCATTATTGGAAAATTAAATCGTCTGTGATAAAAAAAAAAAAAGTATTTCCTCAACACATAGCATTTAGAAACGAAAAAACTTTATCAGCTTATATTTACTGATTAATAATATACACGACGCCACAAATCCACTAATACATAACGCCTGTCACCGCTTCCGCCGCTTATTCCACTTGCCGCCGCCGCCGCCGCTACCGCTACCGCTGCCGCCGCCGCTGCCGCCTTTACTGCCGCCGACGCCGTTGCCACCACCGCCGCCACCGGTGTTGTTGCCGCGATTATCAGCACTGCCCCGGCCGCGGGCAGTATTGCCCGCCTTCTTGGAAACGGTCACACGTCGCGCCTCGTTGTTGCCGAGAGAGGGCGAGCGGCTGGTCGAGCGTTTGCGCTTGCCGCGCCGTGACCGCGACCGTGACCGCGAACGCGACCGTGACCGTGAGTGAGAAGCTGAGCGTGACCGGGTACGGCGGCGGCTGCTACGAGCAACGCCACCGCCACCGCCACCACCACGGTCGCGGTCACGGCTGCGGCTGCGGCTGCGGCGCCGCCGCGGCTGCGACCGCGACCGTGATCGCGAGCGTGCGA
>JACKZZ010002074.1_pt1 | contig 16563 bp, 3 predicted proteins | sample 8027871 | NCBI WGS metagenome assembly JACKZZ01 (sample SAMN15724774, study PRJNA655200) | protist metagenome | isolation source: fluorescence activated cell sorting (FACS) single amplified genomes of... | place: USA: West Boothbay Harbor, Gulf of Maine | collected 2000-07-19
ATGAATCAAACGGGGTTTTCGAGCGGTGTCGGCGACAACTCCTCCTCAGGACCCTCAGGATCAGCAGCTATGGGTCCGGGTGGGGATCGTTTTGGGATGACCGGGAGTTCTGGGTTTGCTTCCACGGCTGCTACGCATGGGATGGCGTCTACGCAACAGGGTTTTGGGATGTCTCAACAGGGATTCGCTCCCGGGGGACAACCGAGCCCGGCTCATGGGAAATCGAGTAAGCAGAGTCACAAGGGGACCAAGGGCGTTGACGAAGCTGGTTCCACACCAAATGATAATGTCATCTCGAGTATGATTTACAACCAAGCGCCTCAGAGTATTAAGGAGGGAGGAGGGAATCAGATGCAGGAGACCAGGTTAGTACCGATGGGGGATCAACAGGGAATGAATCAAACTCAGCTGCAGCCGCAGTACTACGATCCACAAATGGCCCAACAACAAGGCCAGATGCAGCAGCAGAATGATGATGTCGGGCCGGTTTATATCGACGGTTTCGGCTGGAGTGGTCCGTACCCTAACACGTATATTAACCCGGATACGGGGTTGGTCCAACACCTTCCGAGGGTTAAGAAGTCAGAAGGGCCGGATGCGGGCGCGTTTGGCATGGGCTACGACCACGAACCTAGGGCGTTTGAACGGAGCCTAAGTCCGGAGGAGGTTAGGGAGGAGAAACGCCTTAAGAGGGAGAGAATTATCATAGAGCGGCAGATGAACAAAAGAGCAGAGAAAACCAAGTTCCGAACGAGCCCTTTTGCCGGAAACCAGACTATGATAGGCTATTTACCGCCCGGGAAAAAGTTGCCCAAGAATTTGAAACTTTCGCCGGTAAAAGCCGCCGGGAAAGCCAAGCAAACGGGCAAAAAGGGCCACAACGCTAGTCAAATGACCAGCGTCAGTTTCCACTCTCACAATAAGTCCATTGAGTCGGTTCTTACCGAGGTAGATATCCAAGACAAACCGGCGAGTTCTGGCAGTGCGGCGGCTCAGGGGGGATTCCCTGTCGGAGCGGCTCCTTCCCCGCAATGCGACGGTTATCACGCCTACAGCAAACCGGGATCGAGTGCTGCTAGTTCTTCGAGTAGGCTGCAGGGAACGCCTTTTAGCTCTAACTGGGATAAAGCTCCTGACGGCTTTAGTAAGCCTGGAACCGCTAGCATGAGTGAGAGCTTCAGCAAGCCCGGTACTGCTATGAGTTCTCATAAGCCGGGTAGCTCCAGATCGGGAGCATCTTCTTCGGCTCTCCCGTCTATCTCCCGTGGTTCTGGAGGCATGAACTCGAGGGGGGGTCTTACCGGCACCAGGCCGGGCACCGAAGGCTCTTCCAAGCCCGGATCCCGGCCTTGTGGAAGGGCTGGCGGAGCCCGTGGGAGGAGCGAATCCTCCGGTCTCTCAATGAGTCCCGGAAAGGGTCTGAGTCAGGGAGGCCCAGGGTCGCGGGTGGGGACGGCGGGAAGCGCTTCTTCCCCGTTAAGACTTGAGGGAATCGAATTGAAAGACGGAGAAAGGACTGCGGAAAGTGAGGGTATGAACGGTTTCAACGTCGAACGTTCTATGGATAAGATCACGGAGAAGGACGAAAAATCGATGCTGTCAGTGTTGGGCGAAAAATCAGTTGAGAGTAAACTACCGTCTCACCCAAGCAAGGAAGAGGGAACTTCTTCTTCGGCCAAGGAATCCTCCAGTCATAAAATGAGCACGGCTACTATCGGGAGTGGGAGTTCCAGCACAGATAAGGCCAAATCCAGCTCTTCCTCAGTTGGAAAAGGAATCCCAAAGAACCAGAAGAAGCGCCATAGGCCGAGGTCGCCGCCAAAGGGCTCCGTTTCCGAGAAACAGCGGAGTACCCCGCTGAAACCTTCCCCGGGTAGGTCCGCAAATATGCCCTTGAAACAGGTGCGTTCTACGGCTCCTCCTACCACGGGCGGGGACGGCTCTCCCGGTCACCGGGGCCGAGGGAACTTCGGGGGTACGGAATCTGCTACTGCGGGCGGGGCGGACCCGCGGTTTTCCTCTCCGTTGGCACAGCAGCATGCCCAGTCTCAGGGTGTCTCGGATTCCCAACGCCTAGGAGGCTCCCAGAAAATGGGGAGGCCGATGCGAGCTACTTCTCCGGGCCGGACGCAGGGGCAGAAAATGAGTCCCCGCGAAATGGCTATGAGACAGTCTCAGGGCCAGGGGAGCAGCAAGTACACCCGTTTAGAAACGATGGGGGTAGTCGGAGGTCAGCAGGGGCGGAATAGCGGGGTAAGCTTGACTCAAAGGAGGAAATCGCCGGGGAAACGGCAGCTGAAAGCGGGTTGGCGCAACCAAAAAGCCCTCAGTCCGACGAGTAGTATGCAAATGGGAGTCGGGAGTCTGGCGGTGGGTCCCGGAGGCGCTGGGGGGATGGACTCGATTCCATTCGGGGTATTCGGGGTGGATAGCTCTTTACTCGGGGGAGGCGGTGAGGGGGTTGATAGTATGGACCTAAGGCCTAGTTCCGGCAATAGGGACCTCATTGCTCAACAGGCGGACGAGCAGATGCGGATGAAACAAGCCTTCCCCGGACCGAGTTCAGCTTCACCGGTGATGGAGGGCGAATCCGGACCCGTGAGTAACACTACCGCTGGAAATTTAGTTAGTAAGATGTCCCAACCCAAGCTGCAGCAGCAGCCTAAGGCCAAAGCTCAACAACAGCAACCAGGACCTAAACAGCAGCAGCAGCAGCAGAAGGTTTCATCCCCGAAGCAGAAACCTGGTGCTGCGGCTGCTAAGGGTAAACAACAACCTAAGCCCCAGGCCATTCAAACCATAAAAGAGGTCAAAGAGGACGAGTACGATGAAGACTTTGATTCCGACGAATACGGCGACGATTTTGAGGCATTTGAGGAGGCGAATGAATTCATCTTAACGACGAATATGCCGACCGTGTGGGCGGAGGATGGAGGCGCACCGATGTTCGGTACCGCTCCTCAGACGACGAATTCAGGGTGGGGTGAGGCCCCGCCGGCTCAAGCCACGGTGGGAGGCGCGAACAAGTCGAAACCCACCAGCAGTGGAAAACCGTCCAGTAAGCCGGGTTCCTCTTCGGGAAGAGAGAAAACCGGGGTGGTAACCGGGTCGAGGGACAAAACTTCAGCTTCCAACACTGGGTCGCGTGCGGCGTCTGTTGGGGGGTCTCGGCCTGGGAGCAGGCAACAGGAGCCTAATGTGAACCCTTATTTTGCCCAGATGCAGCAAGAAATTAGCGGGCAAGAGGGCCCCGGGTCGTTCGCGCAGATGCAGCAAGAAATCAGCGGCCAAGAGGGGTCTTTTGCGCAGATGCAGCAAGAAATTAGTGGGCAAGAAGGTCCGGGGGGGGAGTTTGGAGGCGGTGAGTTCGGCAACGAATTCGGCGGTAGTCGGAGCGAGAAAAAGAAAAAGAAGAAGGACAAAAAGCGGCGCAGGGACGACCACAGCAACGACTCGCGGCCGGATACGGCGTTTACGGAGAGCTCGAGGCCCGGATCGAGGGCGCACGAGAGTAGGCCGGGAAGTCGGCAGATGATGGAACAGAGTCGGCCTGGAAGTCGGCAGATGATGGAACGGCACGAGAGTCGCCCCGGAAGCCGGCAGATGCTGCATAGTCATGGCTTTGATGCACCCCAGGAGATGGGCCGCGGACCCGAAACTATCGTTACGGGGAGGGCTGTCGGAAGTAGGAGGGAGAGGGGGCCTAGTAGCGGCGCCATGAGCTCGAAAGTTGCCGAACCAGGCGAATTCGGAATGGAATTTGACCCGGAAAAGGGATTCCAGTAAACCGGGCGAATTCGGAATGGAATTCGACCCTGAAAAGGGATTCCAGTAAACCGGGCGAATTCGGAATGGAATTTGACCCGGAAAAGGGGTTTCAGTAAACCGGGCGAATTCGGAACGGAACTTGACCCTGAAAAGGGGTTTCAGTGATGAAAGTGAGGACGAATCACGATGGCGATAATCACGATGGTGATATGGATGTGGAATGATGCGGTGGAATAGTGTAAATCAACTGTATGTATGCTTAGCATAGCATTAAGCAGCTAAGAACTGAGGTGAGGTGCCCGTGTCTGCGAGCACGGACACCGTCTTTTTAAGGGTGGGCATGCCTCAGAGTGAGAGGCTTACGCCCCGCGATTCTGTCTTGTTTAACTTAAACCCGATGACCAGCTAAGCCTATTATCAGCGGTATCGAGTCCGAGGACCTGTCCCACTGAGGTCCCTCGTGTATTTTTAGAGTGATTTTTTTGACAGACGGCCCTGGCGGCCACACTACTCTTTAACTTTAACGTTTAAACTAACAAAAAACGTGGCCTCAGCCGCCACCAAACCGCCCTGTCGCTGCAGGTAGCGGAAGTGTAGATTTGTAGATATGTTATAATCGCAGAGGATTCCTTCCGGGAATCGTTCACCTATTCTTTGTTTTATCTCGATAATTATAGCCCGCGTGGCTACTGATTTTGTCTGATTACATGCTTTGATCCTAACTGAAAGAGACGGATTTACCGCCCGGGTAGACCGTCTACTACCACTGATTTAGAAGTTCGATCTATTTAGAACCAAAGCGGATACCGCCTCTCTTCAGCGCTGAAGCTGTGGATGGCGAGCGGACCGCCCATCGTATTTTTTCTCAACGTACTCTTACTAAGACGAAAAGGGTGTCTGGTACTCTCACAGCACCCTATACCAACATTTCCAAGTCCTCAGAAAGGGACGGTGTTATCCGAACCTAACCAAGCATTTTCAAGCGCCGGAACACCGTCTTCTTAGATACAAATCGACAATTCATTAACAGTTTATGGGGTCTAACCCTTAGTTTACAGAGATTTAGGTACATTAATCCCGAATTGACGACCAGGACCAAGATGAAGAGTCCTCAGTAGAGGGGCCAGTCACGGCAGCACCATCGGCGATTAAGGTGGCCCAGGGTCGTCACATTCATTTCAGATTCAAACATGATTCAACAAAGAAGCGGAGAGTGTCCGGGTACTCGACGGCGCTCCCGCCCAGACGACAATAAAAGGATTTTCTCAGAAAACTGCCGTTAACAGGGCAGAGAAACCGCCATTCACAAGGCGGATTTTCATGTAAACATTCAGTGATAGCTAGCAGCTCTATTAAGAAGTAATAAGTGCAACCAACAGCTGAATTTCTTGCTTAACGTTTAGTGATAGGAGGAGTAAATCGTTCAGAAGGAGAAGTTCACTAGCACAAGGAAGAATGACGCTGAATCGGATGTAATCGTAGAAAAAAGCGGATCCGGATACCGCTCCTGGAATCGGAGAGCTATCGTGACGTTACGTTTGCTTGTTTTTTCGCCCGAATTGCACTCGTTCTCGCTTCGAATCGCTACGTTTAGACACTCACTTTTCCATATCCCAAGAATGGGTTTTCCGCCGCAGAATCGAATCGTTTGGACTCGTTGACGTTGCTCGTTGCGTACGTTGCGAATCATAGAATTTCATAGGTCATAGCCATAAAATCATAGCTTACCGCCCCTCTCACCGCTATTCCTTCCATTTGGGCCAGAATCGAGACTATGTCCTGGAAATCTTGAGAATAGCCTTCATCCAGCGTTGATAGAGAGAAAGAGGGCCAAACCCCCACTTGAGACAGCCAGAAGTTCGTCCAGAGCCCGGAATTGGGGTCTGGTTTGTTGGGATCTGAACCTTGGGTCTGTTGGGCCCCAGCTTGCGCCGTTTTCCCCCCACTGCCTCTGCTCTGTTCCTCGTAAATCCTGTATAGATCGCCTGCAACGCGGAGCCAGGAAGAGTAGAATTCGCTCCTAAAACCTTCTGGGAGTTCCACCAATCTGATACTCTGCGGTGCGGCTCCGGCGCCTCCCCCCGCAATAAACCCGCTTGAGGCATTGAGATGACTCCTAATCTTTACGGTTTTACACCTGTTAATGAGATCTTGAAAGGATTTATCGCCCCGTTTGGGGTCCATAAGCTGCTTAAAAACCGTGGAGGTGGCGTCGAAATCTCCCTCACGAAGTGCTGCACCGGTGTCAAATAGGTTTTCGACTGTTTCGTCGTGCTCCTCCTGCATCTCTCTCGCCTTGGAATCCTCTAATTCTTGCTTTTTCCTCGCAATCTCTTCTTCATCACCCTCGGAATCGTCGGCCATATCCCTCAAAAGGTCGTCCAGAGCGTTATTCCTAACAGCAGCGGTAGCTTCGCCGGCAGAAGCCCCCATCCCCCCTTGTTTCCCCTTGCCTTTAGACTTGCCCTTCCCTTTCCCTTTCTGAGAAGAACGACCTGGTCCTCCCTGCCTCTGGGCACTCCCCGTAGCATCGTTCACAACCAGGGCCCAGACGTGTTTACGCCTTAAGACGTCCAGGATTTTGTTCCTGAAAGACGCGGTCTGGCCACTACCTTGTTGGCCCCCCGAACCAGTGCTTTGCAGCTGCTCCTTCAGGTAAATCGTGCACGCCAAAACATGTTCTGGAGGGGGTGCGGTCGTTGAAGTGAGAATAGGAAGAACGTGCTTCTCAAGGAACTGGGAGGATCCGAGGCCCTGAACTCCGATACGACCCAACAGAACTTGCAGCTTCGACTGAAACTCCAGATGAGACTGTTGATGCACCGTGAAACTTTGCATTGCCTCCTTATAAGCTGCTGCGGAAAGTCCCTGTTGTTGAGGCTTTGATCGGCCAAGACGGCTGTAAATCAACCCCTTGAATTTCGGGTGTAAAACCTGGACATCGGAGAGACTCACCGCAAATTCGGAGTCAAACACCGGACTTTTCTCGGTACTCCCCAAGCGGAACGTGATAGGCTCAAAGATCCCCTGTTGACCCTGCCCAACACCAGTGGGGGCACGCGAACGCGAAGAACGGTCTCCCCCGGACTCGGATGATTTCCCCAGCAAGAGGGGGAGAACCTTAAGGGTTTTCAGCTTTTGTAAGGACAATTTTTCTTCAAAAGACACAATTAGGAGCAGTAAATGGAGCACTCTTAGGAACGCCTCCTCCTCCAGCCACACCCTCGAAATTCCGCTACTTTCACGGTGAGTGACGAGGAGTTTCTTTTCGCCCGTCCCCAGTTCGATCCACACATAGTTGGAAATTAGGGCGTTACCGCCGGAAGCTGATGCTCTAAGCCCCTGCAGAAGCATATCTGAACCGATTTCGTCGCACATTGAAACGAGGTCTTGAAGGTCTGTGAAGTCCGATTCGATTTTTTGGAGACATTGAAGCGCAATTCCCGCCTCTAACGACGGAAAGTTAAGGCTTACCGCCAACTGCAAAGGCAACAACGAACTATCGGCTTCCAAATAATAATCCACGCTGTTCAGGAGGGGTTCTAACATGGTGGAGATGGCGTCGCGTTCGATCTCCGCTGCATCCAACGGTGCTCCTGCACCAGCCCCCGCCGCGGTCGGATTAGCTGCCTCCAACATCGTCCTTAAAGCCGGTGACAATCCCAAGTTACGGTTGGAAAACTTGTTCTTTATAGCGAACTTCGGTTTGACGAAGGAGAAAGAAAACTCCCTGCTAGAGACGACTTTACTCCCAATATTGTCCACAATATCAGACTCACGGACAGGGGCTGCAGCGCCTCCCTTCCCACTCCCCCTCTCCCCCCGGTTCTGACTCCCACCCCGAGACCGGTTCCTCCTAGAACCGGATCTTCCGCCCTGACCTTCGGCATCTTCGACAGCATCCTTATTGGCTGTGGAACGACCTCTTTCCTGTTGTTGATCACCCCCCTTTCCTGCACCTGCTTTTCTTTTCCTCACATAAACAAACTCGCAGTGCTGGAGTTCTTCCAGGATCCTGAGAGGCGTTCTTGCGAAAAACTCCGCCCCACTGCCCGGTAACGGAATGATAGTGTAAAGCAAGCTTACCATGTATTTCTGAAGAAGCAGGAGGAGATCGTCACGGTCAAACCTAGCCAGGGCTGGTATATTGGCTTTCAGACCGTCTAAGAGGTTCTGAATTGCTGGATCCTTCTTTAAATTCTTCACGAGTAAGACGTACTCTTTAGCAGCGCGTCCAAAACTCCTCGGAACCTCGTCCCGCACAAACTGATTAAACGAATCCGTAGCAATAAGGGCTTCTCGGGAGGTCGAGACAATCCAGTCAGCTTGCAAGACGAACTTCAAACCATAGCTTCTTGTGGGTAACCAAGCAAAAACTTGCTGCTGCTCCCACACCGACGGGGAAACCTGCTGTATCAAAGAGGGTAAATCAAAGTCTTGCAGGAGGCTAGCAAACTCCGAACGCGGCGTAGTAGGGATGGCGACGGAGCCGTTAGCCCCCTCACCGGATCCTTCCTTGCCACCCGGAGAAACATCCGCAGTAGCAACTTTCCCCGGACTTCCTCCTTTGGCCCCGGATTTCCCCCCTTTGCCCTTCTTTTCGGCCGCTTCTTTGGCCGCTTCCAGAGCGTCTCTTTCGGCTTGTTTCCTCCTCCTCGTGACTTCCTCCCCCACTTTCTTCAAAAACCTCGCAAAATCCGGGTAGGGAAACCCTATTTTAAGGTCGGCATCCGCACTCCCCCTGTCAACCGGGCTGATCAATTTCTCAGTAAAAATGAACCACGTTTCAGTCTCCGACTGCTCGAGACTCATCTGGCGCATAACTTGCTGGGAAATCGCTGATCTGACGGTCTCCAGCAGTAAAATATCAGTCTCAAACGTACCGCAACGACTCAAGCTGTGCAAGAGGCTGGTCTTGTTCATAACGATTTTGTACTTGCGGCTGTGATTTAGGATTAACCGAGACAGGTTCCTCAAAAACATCAACAACCGCGGCTGAAGATCCTCCGCCGCCCGGCAGGAGAGATTGTTAGCATCAGCTGAGTCATTTAGGGGTAAGACAATGCGCGTACCCCGGGGATGAGTCGTCCGATCGCTCTCTTGTTCATCCGGATCCGAAAGAACGATTCGGCCCTTCGAATCGCGGGCATGACGCTGAACGCTGTTAAACAGCGACTCGGGATCCTCCTCCTGGGAAACCCTTTTTCCGGAGTCCGGGACCTTCTTCTCTCCCACAGCAACCTGCACCCTGTCAACCAGATTCGAAAACTCCCTGTCCCTAAACAACGGCGATTCCCTCATGGACTCGGTTCTCATGAGGGGTATAGGGAAGGGCACCAGGTATCCCAATCCATTTAATGCGAGGGAGTCGAAGTGGAAGGAATACTGCCCACTATGGATAATCGGCGTATAAGTCACCTTAAACACCGACTTGAACCCGATCCCCTTGCATCCGATAAACTTGGTATTCACCTTGGTGGATTGGGCTATGTCGCAGAGGGCAACGACGTCCTTTTCACGGAATCCGGCCTCACAGTGTTCCGAAATCTGAGGGAATATTGAAGTTCACCATGCTCGGAAATCTATGGGGGAAGCGGAGTAAATGAGGGCGATAGAGAGGAGGATTTCAGCTTCAAAAAGAGACCATCTAAGAGAAAATGTGTTAATCGATCGCAACCTCATAAACATTAACAATTCAGTTCTCACAGCATCCTTCATCACGACACTCATCATCACCGCCTCAGTTTCCCCATCAAGAACTTACCATCAACGCCTTTGTCTCGCCGTCCTTTCCGTCAAAAAACGAGGTCCACTTTCCGAAATCTGCCCGGTCCTCCACAATCGTCAAAACCAGTGTGGGTACAATACTCTCCGAGTAGATACAATCATCTGCATTCTGAAGGAGTTCCAGCAAAAAATGGGATTCCCCCGAATAAAGATCTGCTGCCAGTCGGCTCACGGCCCCTTGGACCGTCTTCTGCAGAGAGCGAATACGCTCGTCAGCAGGCTCGCGGACCCATCCGCGGGAAATGGGATCGACGTCCTCGAGAGCGACGCCTTTAACGCGGGAAATCTCACTGCAAAGGGTCTCATTCGCCGACTTCTCCTCAGGCTCCACCACTGCGGGGGAATCAGGCACTTCTCCTTCAAGTTCAGGTTCTTCCTTAGTCTTATCGGCTTCTTCATCGGAATCGAGGTTGATTTCCCCCTCAACTTCTTCCTCACCAACGACCTCTTCTGCACCGTCTTCTTGGGGATCGCCCGCTACAGCTTCCCCTGGTTTCCCCCCTGGGCCTACCCTTACTTTCACCACTTTAGTCACTGTTTTGATGACCTCCTTCTCAACTTGGACTTCGACAATAGAACCGTGTTTAAAGAAATTCGCATATCCCCCCTTATTCGAATTCAACACCTTCTCTCTATTGGACCACTCAGAAACTCCATATTTCTGCCCCAAAGACAGCAGACTCAGCTGCCATTCCAACCCTCCACGGGAATGCTCCGTTGCTGCCTCCAGAAGTAGAGAACGAGAACGTCTTAGGCTGATATAAGGTCTAGCGAAGATGTCCAGTAACGGCCCGGAAGTCCTTAAAGGAGCGGGTAACAGCGACGCGCACTCCAACACGAAGAATTCAAGGAGGAGCGGGTTGGGCGGGGCTTTTCCGACGTTTTTGACCGCCTGTGTAGTGGGATTACTAGCGGACTTGTCTTCTCCCAAAATCTGTCGGAACCAGCTTCCAACCGACACTGATAACTGCTGTACAGGAAGCTGAAGAGCTCCATCGCTCATGAGGAGGGAAACTGCGATAGTGATGGCGTTCCGTAGGTTCAACTGTTGTAAACTTGCCTCGAAAGCCTTCAACGAGCAGCTCCCATCCTTTGCATCTAACAGACGCATAAAGCAACCACTCCTATGCTCGAAGAGGGGAGGAATCTGACCCGCAGAAGAGAACCCTCCTTGATCGTTCCTTAAGGAGTTAAGGTATTCCCTCAGAGACCCAAATGCAGGGGAGAATTTAGCGGCCCAGTCCGGGAAGACTGAGTCTTCCAGATCGACAAGGAGGGGGCTTTCCCAAATCCTCGCCTGTATCTCCCCACTCAATGAATCCTTAACAACACTAGAACGCATATTAGAGGGGCTATCGGCGTTAACTACAGCAAGGGCATCACCCTCTCCGCCTTCCCCGCCTTGAGAATTAGCCGCAGAATTCGCTATCGCCAAAATAATAGGAAGTTTGGCCGGCTCCCCAGAGCCCTTGTTAGCACCCTCATTCATTCCTTCACCGTCTTGTTCGAGCTGTACCCGGCGCTTTACTTCGGTCCAAATCCTCCTAGCAGGGTACTTCAGCAATGCAACCGCGCTCGAGGCCGTAATTTCTGTAGTAGCCCCCCCTCCTTGACCACCTTCCGCATCACTACTCCCGCTGCTGGCACCGACGGCATGGCCGCCGGCTGTTTCCTCTAGTGGCATCTCAAAATAGAGGTCGATCACAGCATCTACCTCACCTTTGGAACATTGCGGTGAGTGGGATTGGAAGTGACTCCTCAACAACAATCCCAAAGCACTCCTAGCCGGCAAACAAAGCGGAGCATTCCCAGCCCCCCCGCCGCCTTCCGCGCCCGCGGAAAAGAATTCTTGGGCGACAGCCCGGAGGTACTCTTCTGCAAGACTTTTTAGCTGCAGGACGGTCGTAGATTCGCTCCCAATAGGTAAGCTTCCTAGGGCAGAGTTCGCAATCCCCATTACCTCACTAGCATGCTTGGTAATAAAAGCCGAAAACGAACCGTAACAAAACTCCTCAAAGACGCTCAATCTGTGGGACGCACATAATTCTTCTTCCACCGTAAACAGAACTTGGAGGAAATCGGGAATCGGAAAGAACAGTTTTTTGACGCGTTTTCCTCCTCTTTTACTCCCAGCATAGCCCATGTCAACATCCTCATCTTCATCTTGATCGTCACCATCATCTCCGTCCTCAATACGACCGCTGGAATCCCTCTTACTGGGGTCTCTTTGAGAAGCCTTAGAAGATTTCCCGCCGATAGACTGTTTACTCCCCGAAACCACACTCGCACCCCCGGCTCTGGCCGTCGCCAAGTTCGAGGCGACCAACTTCTGGCCAAACTTAGCCTGCCAAGAACCGTCGTCCTCTTCTTCGGGCTTCTCGTCGTCGTCCCCGGTGGTCAACACCCGTTTCCTTCTTTTATTGTCTAAATCAGGATCCACTGAGTCAACACTTCCGTCGGAGTCATAACCACCCTGGTTTTTGGCCTTCTTCTTGCTCTTGGGTTTGGCTGCGGAAGCTCCCTTTCCGGCGGGAGACCCCTTCAAACCCCCGTGAGCCATATCAAAAAGCTCAACATCAGCACTGCCCATCTCTAAATCATCATTTCCTCCGGCTTCTACAGCCTCAGTTTCGGCCAGCATAGACGTTTCGTTTTCATCGTCCTCTCCGAAAAGGTTATCGTCGTCGTCCTCTTGGCCTTCCCCAATTCCCGCAGCTGCTGCTAAATGCTCCCTCAGAAGTTGCAGTAAGTGGTCCAGCAGGGCAGTCTCAGTAACCGTGGGCTTCGGAGCAGGTTTAACCACATTACTAGGAGCAGTAGCTAGAGACGAAGTGAGTAATGCGGCTCCTTGCACGGGTTGAGCCCCAGGAACGCTTTCTCCTTCGCCAAAAGCAACTGCCGGTTCCCCTCCGAGATCGAATTTTTCCTCCCCGAGAGCAGCTCCTTGCCCCGCCCCTGCTCCTATTCCCATCGCCCTCGCCAGCCACGCCGCGCTCCCGCATCCAACGAGGTCCTTCTTCGTTAGGAGGATCTGGGTCAGAGTAATGGGCATCTCAGCTGGCAGGTTAATTCCGAGCTTGGAGCAGAGTTCCCACTCACAACTGGCCATACACGCGAAAAGGTTGGGTTCTTGGTAAGGGAACTGCTTTAGATGTTTAAGAACGACACCCTTTAGATCACCAGCGCGTTGTAAGTTCCTGAGCGCCGCTATCTTCTGCGTCCGCAATCGGTCCCGCTCCTGAAATATTGCGTTCTGCACTTTCTCATTAATAGTTACCCCCGCTAGGGAGCCTTTGCCGGCGCCCCCCTTCATCCTGGCTCCGGGAGCTGCCATTCCCAAAGTAGGACCGTCGTTACCGCCCGCAGAAATCCCCAACGGACTGTTAGACACCGTCACCAACATCGTAAACAAAAGTGGGGAGATCGTGTTCTTGACGAAACCATCCAGAGACTGGTTGAGGGAGACGGCGAAATCCCGGTTCTTCTCCTGATATTTATTCATAAGAGCGTGCTTAAAGATAGAGCGGAGTTTCGCCTTTTTCCTTCTTCTTTCTTTCTTTTTAAGCCATTCTTTGCCCTCTTTCGTAAGCGCTCCCGTTCCCCCATCCTTTTGGAGTTCTCTTAACCCCCTAAGACTCCAAGCCTCCTTCCCCTCTTTATAATCGAGATCGTCCTCGTGGGCTCGAAAGCCTTTGCCAAGAGGGATAGGATCTCCATCTTCATCAACCATTCCCCCTGGCCCGCTTTCTCCTTCCTCGTCGTCTGAATCCTCACTAAAATAATCACTCGTATCATAGTCGTCAGAATCTGAACTCGACTCATAACCCTCACGCCCGTGTTTTCCAGTAGGAGGAATCCCCATCTTAGCCGTCACGCTGGTTTTCTTCTGGCCGGGCCTATCATGGTCCAACTCCATGGAAATCACCCCAGTTTCACCCGAAGCGGCAGTACCAGCTCCACCAGCACCCTTAGAGTCCCGCTTATTAACCCCATCCACTGCCAGGACCCCATCCTTTGAAGTTCCGTCCTGGATGGCCTTTCTCAACTTCTCTTTTTCTGCTCGTTTTGCCTCCTTTTCTTTGCGTTTTTCCTCACTGGTTTTCTCTCCTGGTAGTCTCACCCTCAAACCAAGATCCTTCCCCGATAAATTCTCACAAAACCTCCACTTGTCCTCGAACGATCCCAGACTCTCAAACGACCCAACCAGGTGTTCCCACAGCCCTAGATCGGTCGTTCTCTCACACAGAGAATAAGTCTTTTTTTGGACTCCAAACAACCCCGACGTACCGCTCTGGAGACCGGGATTCTTCTCTTTAAGAGCTGAGGACCGGGACAAGCTCTCTTTCATGCTAAACCATTTCTCTTGACGTCTTGCCTCACGGTATAAGCGCTTCTCTTCGCGGCGTCTGAGGGCGAGAATGCGATGCATCAACCCCCCAAATAACTTGTCCTTTTGAATAAAAACTCCTAGATCCAGGTAATGCTCTAGCCCCCGCCCCCGCGCACAAACCCAAAGACCATATTCACACGACCAATTTTTAGCCGCGAAAAAGTGGGCGGGATCGTTTCTCAATATCTCCCCAGCATTACAATTCGGGTACGGGTCATCAAATCGGTTGTCCTTCCCCGCGCCCTTAGCGCCCCCCGCAGCTGTTCTCGGCCCCCGATTCCCGTTCGTAGTTTTTAGGCGTTCTTTCATTACGTGCATCAATTCTGTAAGCTGGGCTTCTACCGCCGCGTTTTGACCCTCATCCCCACTAATCTCTGGCAAAATCAACTCCGCCCCCTGATGACCCTTCTCTGAAATCTCTTTCAGATTATATTCATCAATCATCTGTGTTAGGGGTGAGTTGATAGGATCCTGGCGCCATCCCTTCCACAAATCCTTTTCCCACCCCCGGGGGATATCCCAACTGTCCGGAATAGAGTTAAACAGTTCGACTATTAACTCTTCTGAGGAGATTTTTGGGAAACCGGAGGCGCCTTTCTCTTCTACAACTTCCTTCTCCTGTTGCTGTTTTTTCCCTTTCTTTTCGTCCTTAGGCGGCGCCGATGTTACCGTTTTCACCCGATTTAGCTGGAAATTCCTCTTGACAACCGGATGATTTTTGAGCTTTCCTAGCGCGCTGAGGGCTTCTAGGGAGCCGATGTCCTTGTTTTTGCACAAAGTTACTTCTAGATCGTGCATTGTTAATAATGGGCACCCAGCAAACGCGATTTGCAGGTTTACATCCACTATAAAACTCATCCTCAATAACCCCTTTAACAGGGCTCCGACGTTTTTTTGAGATAAAATCTGCCCCGCGTATTGAAAATTGAACTTCCATTTAATTTTGTCCAGTTCGGCTTGGAGGACGTCTACGGTTAAAAACCCCCCTGAAGACAATATCTGCCCAAACCTCCGCAAGATATCCCCCTTAACCTCTTCCGAGTCCATTTTAGGCAGGCGTCCTTGGCGGGGTTGGATGGTGTCCTGCATCAGACTTTCTGCATATTCCGCCCCGTAATACCCCAAAACAGTACTTGTAGTATGTTTCCTAACCACGGGATCCAAGGAACCAATCCGCTCAAAAAGGACCTCCTGCAACCGCGCTCTAACCCGGTTGTACATGTTCATTTCCATCTCTGCTCTTAGATGTGAAATATGGCTGTGGATACGTTCCTGTACTTGAGACTCTACCTGCCGCGGGAGATCTTCCTGCAGGAGGGCCAGCTGGTATTTGAGCTGGTCTGAGGTAGGACCGGAAGCCTCTGCCGCCCCATTCCCGTTCCCCGAACCTGTTGCAGACCCTGAACTTGCTGCTGCTGCTGTTGGAGCTGCTGGTGGTGGCAGAGGACTGACATCCCAAGGATCAAGACTGGCACGCCCGTCCTGAGCACCCCCATTCTGCGAGCTCTTAGAGGGTTTTTCCTTCTTTGACTTGTTTTTGGGACTTTTCCCATCCCCAGACTGAGAACTCGACCTATAACTAGTCGACGACTCCCTGTCTCCGTACATTCCCGGTACCGCAGAAGTTTCCGTGGTTCTTGATTCGCGGTCCTTCTCCGCGGCGGTTTCCGCCGCCGTAGCACCCAACTCTACCAACCCCGTTAACAAAAAACCCGGTCTACCGTCCGCTCCTCTAACAGGTCTCCCCTCCGTGCCCCTAAACACTTCTACAGGTTCACCACCGGGCTTGCATTCTCGAGTCAAAAACCTTCGTTTCGTTAACACTTCCTCGCTCGTCGCCACCCGAAGAATCGGTTCCCCCTTCAATTCCGCCGGGAGCCACCACCTCTCAGCCTTCGCAGCAGGGTGTTTCAAGGCCGCCTGAGCGCGTTCTACATTAAGTTTAAGGGATTCCTCGGCGCTCGCTGCTACAGATCCTCTCTTCGGCCCCGGCTTAACCGGGTTAAAGTAACTTTTCTTGGCAGCTAAGCTGTCTCCATCATCCATACTGGTTGGGTAGGTGATAATTTCTAACCACAATTCCTGCTTTTTACCCCCGCCCTGCCCCTTAACCGGTACTTTCCTCATTCTCCCACTAATTAAGACGTCCCAGTCACACAGGGCGTTGTACCACGCATCTACATCAGCTTTTGAGTCCATTAGCGGCTTCGTCCTCAACGCCACACCATCCGACTCCTGCTTAGCCCGAGAATTGTCCAAAAAGTACAACGTGAGAGACGTATCAGGCTCCTTAACAGGCTTGCTAGGCGGTACTGGTCCTGCCTGACCTCCTGGCGGTCCTGGTTTGGCCTCTGCACGTGGACCTCCCGGCGCTCCTTGGGGTGCCTCCACCCTTTGGAGCGCTGCTTGTTGGTGCGCAGGTAGGGGTTGAAGGGGATTCGGGAGAGCGATACCACCCGGCGGAAACGGCCCCGGATGAGCGCCCGGCGGAAACGGGCCCGGATGAGCACCCGGCGGACCCGGGGCGCCCGGAGGAAAGGGTCCCGGATGAGCCCCCGGCGGAAAAGCCCCCGGAAACGGACCTTGACCGGGAGGAGACATATATGCGGGGTGCATCC
>JACKZZ010009298.1_pt1 | contig 16557 bp, 8 predicted proteins | sample 8027871 | NCBI WGS metagenome assembly JACKZZ01 (sample SAMN15724774, study PRJNA655200) | protist metagenome | isolation source: fluorescence activated cell sorting (FACS) single amplified genomes of... | place: USA: West Boothbay Harbor, Gulf of Maine | collected 2000-07-19
TTATTAATTCTTGTAGTTACTATACTGATTACCAGTTGTAGATTGATCTATATCTCGGTCACCTTTAATTCCAGCAAAAACAGTTGTAGATCCTTCTGCTGCTTACGTTGTTCGTCGTTTCCCCATACATGCTGAGGCTGATAGACCTTCAGACAGTTTTTCACCAGACAATTCTTTTTATTTAATCCTATCTCTCTCAGCTTTTTTAGCCAATGCTTTTTCATAAACTTGTTTTTATTTATCTGTCAGTTCTTAGAGTGCATAGTAGGGTATCTAATATCCGATTAATTCAGGACAAAAACCGTCATCAATCTTAAGTTTAGTTCTCCATTTTTTTATTTAGTTGGCTGAGAAAGGAACAATACCACGAACTCCTTTAGCCTTAACGTCATCCTCTTTCAACGAGCTCGTTGGTTTTTTACCACCTGTGAATATAGAAAGTTCCTGAGAAAATTTGTTTATACTCCCTCCCGAATAACAAAGACTGTCATTCTTAATAGAAATCAGTATATAGATTTAAAAATTAATACCGAATCACGCTCTCTTCGTTATTTCTCTTTCTTCGCACGTACCTTAGGATCCAAAGCTACAATTTCAGAATCCGACATATCACTCAGATTAATTGAATCTTAATCGTCCTCATCACTCTATGCCTCAGCATCTTCATCAATAAGGTCATCTAACAAAGTTGACATACGTCTTTTGAATTTTTTATGCAGTGTGATTCTATTAGATACTTTCTCTAAGCCTTCAGGTATATTTTTGTCTATGTCTTAATCTTTGATTATGTTGCCGTCTTCATCATATTCGACTTCTTCTATATCGGCTGGAGTACAGACCCCTCTGGCTTCGGCTTCTTAGCGTAATTTAGTAGCATGCAAAGAAAGTTTATTTCCACCTAAATTTCGGTTTGGAGAATTTACTGATTGCTCATGGTCATCGTCGTCTTCTCCACCTATTTTTCTAAAGATCTCTTTTCCTAAATTTTATTCTTAATTGATATCTGGATTATAAGTTTCCGTCACACGAGATCTAGATGTTGTTGACTTAGTTTTACCTATGACTGAGTCTAAAGCATGATCAAGTGCAATCACATTTCTAGATGCTCCGTGATAAGTGGATTAACGAGTTGATTTTCGAGAAGTCTGTGAACTCGGTCTAGTAGAGTTTTTATCAGAATGTCTCAGGATGTCAATGTCTTGATTTGAACCGGTACCTTTGGGAGAATCTGGTTAGCTGGTTTGAAATAGCATACCCATTCTTACTCGCTATAATGGATCCATAGTTTCACGCGCAAGTGCTAAAGCTTCTTAGCCAGATTTTTATTTCTAAGATTGTTCTTTTTGTCTAGTATTAGAAACAATTGGTAACAAATTTGGATTAGCTCCTCGCTTATAACTTTCACCGGATCTAGTTGAGATAGCATTCGATCCGGAAGTTGTTGTTTTATCAACTGTATTTTCAGAATACAATGATTTTCTTCCCTCTTCCAACAAAGCTTCGTCACCCAAAAATTCATTTAGATCGGACACCCTGAATCCTGAATTCGTATTACTTCTCTAAAACTTTTTTTCTTTATCCGCCATTGTCCCTGCTTTTAACACTTTTCTCACTTTATCAAATTTTGAGCTTTATTCTTATGTATCAGCTGCAGTACCCACTTCGACCACCTCTGCAAATTTGATTGCAGAGCGACGTGAATCAGATTTCATACTTATCACCTTGTCCTAAGCTTCTTCCTATAAATTTTCTTCAGTAGTCTAATTCTTTTGATCAGTAAAAACAGTATTTTCTAACTAATTTGCCTTGGCTAATTATTCCATCAATTTTACAGTTGTTCCATCGCCAAGTGATTTTGGTTACCGTCTAATAGTATTATATCCAGTAGCAGAAGAAATTTCTTAATTTGACACTATTGTGCCTCGTGGAGCAGCTAATAGATCAGTTTTTCCATCAGTTTTTACACTTCCTCGAGTGTTAGTGCAAAGTGAGGAACCAGCTCCTGCACCAAGAATTTTACCTAGTAATTAGTTATTATTCATTTTTGATACGGTATTATGAACTCCTATTGCTTGATTCTAAGATTAAGACTAATAATTATTTTCTTAAGTATCCTATTACTAGTTGTAATCGTTAGAGTTTTTTGCCAAATTATTTTCATTATTTTCGTTTATCACTGTATTTCTCATTGGTGCTGCCACAAAACCTGTTGTTTAAACATTAGCAGCTCCTTTGGGTCCAAAAATAACGCTCTATCTAACTTTACGCCCTTAAGATTAGCCATTTGTTCCTGGAAAAGCAGTGTAGTTTTTCAAACCTAAATTTGATTATGATAGTGCACTATTATTATCTTATAACATAGGTTTTTAACTAGCTGGTCCGAATTTTGGAGTTTATTTTTTCAATTCAAATTCACTTATTTCTTATCCTGCAGCTTGTCGCCACTTTGGTATTCTTTAATTTATGGTATCATCTATTCTAACACACTCCAGAAGATTCATTGAGTTTACATCAACTGCAACACCTTCGTTTTACCAAATAAAACTATCTAAAGAGCGTGATCTTCTGTAGTTAATCATGTTCCTGCAGCCCCAATTCCGATGGACTTTTCTTTTTATGTTGTAGGGTAAAGATGGAAGTTAGAAATAGTTTTTCAGATGTCTATAATTGTTCAGATTACCAGTTGGAGATTATTTGTATGGATTGGAACTTAAAGTTATTGGTCCACCTTTATTATAGAATCCAACAGGACCTGAATTAGCGACAAATGCATTGCTAACTGTAGTTCCAAAACCAAGAACGTTCGCTATTCCTCCTTTGATACGAGAATTCACGAGTAGTGAACAGTAATCTTCTAGGTGATACTTACGGTAATAATGCTGCTCTTGAATCGCCAACCATTCGAGTGCAATAGAAGGTTAGCAGAAGTCACCAGCGCAGAGACGATGATTTAAATATGCTGAAGTCGTTCCATGAACTTAATGTAGATTTTTTTTGTTGCGAAGGATTAATTGCTTTCTTATAAACATAGCAAAATCTAGGAATCCTTCTTTAACCCATTTTTTCTACATTATATTGGCTTCTTCGGTGATTTTCATTTAGTTCGTCTTAACTCCCTCTAATTAGAGCACGGATTTATATGGTAAAACATGATTAGCAATAGTAGACGCTATCTTTCTTTTTGGTGCTGGCTTGTTTTCTTAACTTTGTGTATTGTCTTATGACCAAGCACTTCCCATTGGGTTCACCATCAATTTATTCACATTCACTGTTTACCTTCTGGCAGGCGTCATCATAACTCCTTGGTTTACTAAATCCTCAACAGTAGCAGCACCCGATGCTTAAATTGATGAAGATGTATTTTCGTAGGCAGATTTCACATCGTAGTCATGAGCTTTATCGAAATCTTTTCCTAAAATAGCTACTTTTTATTGATACGCACGCTTTTAAATTTCGTCTTCCTCGGGATTATTTCCACTACCGCCCTTTTTGTTCCTAGCGTTTGGGGTATCCATACTCTAATCACCCATCATCATACCTAGTTTAACTAACTAATCCAAGTTACCCGAACTATCGGATTAAAAAAGAGAGGGTCTATTTTAACTTACATTTGTCCTACGTTTATTCCGTAAATTCTCTATAACTGATAATTTATGACTTTCAACACGTTTGACACCCGACTATTATCTTTCAATATCTATTGATTCCTCTTCAACTATTCCTCCAGATAGTTTAGGGCTAACTAACATAGACGAATTTCGATTACGCGAAGTTCTAACCCCAAGTGAGAACTAGCTTGTTCGACGAGCTGCGCCACCTGATGATCTGCGAGCTTAAACTAAATTAGACATAGCTGTTACAAGATTGCTTTCTCCTTCGTTATATTCAGATATTTTATTCACACTTTACACGCGTCTGACATCATTCTGCGAAGCTAAATCCGAAATTTTATTCTAAATCTTTAAATTTCCACAATCTGGATCAGTTATGTTTTTGATATGTTCTAATACTCTTTTTTTCTCATCCGCTGTTAGTCTAGGCTTCCTGAAAACTCTAGCGCGGATTTTAGCGGGCATCCACATGTAAAGTTAATGAGTCTGGTTGTAGTATTCAATTTTCTCTTCTTCTGTCATGTTTTTATCAACAGCTGCAACTTTTTAAGGTTTCTTAGCAGCAACTTTCTTATGTTTTTTCTTTAACGGACTCATCTTTTCTTATTTGCTGCCAAGATTTTCTACAGTACCTTGCTATTAACCTCTAAACGAGCTCTTACGAACTGATTCTTTTTTAGCCACCGATAACTTATTGTATTCCCCTCCACTATGTTCACTAGGAGAAATCGAATCTATCGAGCATCTTTATGTACCAGCTTTCGCAGACACATCTAACAGTGATACCCTGTCAGTGTCTTATCCATCCAGGTCCTAATTTTCAATACTATCTGCTTACGATTGTCTATTATTTCCTTAACTTTTTCTGTTGATTACACTACTTTTTCTTCCAACACCCTACAAGCCGTCATCATTATCATCCTCGTCGTACTCCTCATCGGCCTCAACTAATTCGTTCATATAATTAGGATCTGCTTATTACATTGCTACCATATCATTATGTGCCGCTCTTTCAAATGCTATCTCAGCATCTAATACATCCTATTCCTAAAATTCTTCGATTAAATCCTCGCGATCGATATCCCTCTCTAAATCAATAAATAAATCCGGATAAGACAACGATTTAACGATTTTTAATGGATGAGTAAACTCCCCTGCTTTCTCTTAAGAAGCCAGAGGATTATTTAGTGCCGTACTGTGAGAACTGGCGTTTTAAAGTTTTTTCTTTTTCATCGATGACTTAGTTTAAGAACCGTCTTTATTCTAACCAAGCTTGTGCGGAATATCTTTATTATTTTCATATTAAGCTGCATGTGATTAAGCAGTAGCAGCTTTTAAATGACTTTATTTTTTATAAAACATGCCTTCATCACCAGCTTTCTCACCTTTTACAAATCCAGCTGGATCGTCATGGCCATCTAATTTTGCTTTTGCATAACTCTTAATCAACTTCAGCCTTCTAGCAGCCTCTTATTCAACTAGTTTTCCGCGCTCCTACGCTAACTCCTACTATCGCATCTCCCTTCGTATCCAAAAACTATGTTCAAACATTTCCCTCAGCTCCTTATCACTCTTCTTCACATTCGAAGTTGCTTAGGCCATTCCATTGGTTAACTGTACCAAAATTTCTTTTTTTAGTCTAAAATCCGCAAGTGATTCTCGTTTAGCTCGTTCCGAATATAAAAAGGGTCCTCCAATCAAAGTTGTGGTATCGAGTAGCTTCAGAGCCGCAATTCTGGATGCATTTAATGTAGGCCCTGAAATTCCATAGGCATTCTCTTCACCAAGTAGATCTTCTTAACCTGGCGCATACTCAGAATTACCGGAAAATTTGAACTTAGCTTCAAGAAGTTTCTACTCCTTAATTCTTTTTTATATCCTAGTTGCCATAGTAGTATCTGACTAATTTTTATTCTCTACAGTGATTTCACTGGCCATCACAAAATCACGATCAATATCAGACTTTATATGTTTTGATTTATTAATAGAACCTGACTTTGAATCTTATATTTTATTAATGCTAAACACCTTTATACTTCTCGATAGCGCTGCTTTTGATTTCTTTTATCGTTCTAATTTCCGTTCTTCTTTTGTCATACCAGGTTTAACATTTGGTAATTATGGTTTTGGTCGACTGTCATGAGGATCATTCAACACTCTATAATAGTCTTCACCGGCTTCTGTTTCGTTTATACTCACCCCGGATAACAAAGACTTTTAATTTTCACCATAATCGCGTTGAAATACTTTTAAAGAATCATATTGAGATGTTTTTTTATAATTGCCATCATATTCATCAGAATCTGAGCCCTTTTAGTCTCTCTAATTCGTTCTTTATTTCTCTAAATTAGATTTAGCGTGGTGATTTAAAAATCTTACATAGTCATTACCCTGATATTCTCCAGCATGTTCGAATCTTAACCATGGTTTCAAACCTATAATAAAAATATTTTAATTCTTATAACTATCTTTATGAAATGATCCTTGGTTTCTAGCTAGCATTCCAACCTTAATTCTCCTAATGGTATGTTGTAATATAGGGGCTAGATCCTCAAGTCTTGGACCAAACAGACATGCAGCTTAAATATTCCGAGGAACATTTGGCATTAGTTTTTTACCTTATAAATTATTCTATAATTTAATTTCTTATAAGGCTTGGATAAATTTAGTGCCATCCTGTTACTATAACACATATCCAAGTTGTCTTTGAGTTTGAATCTAATCGAAAGTATGATTTTTCAACAACTCCGGCGCGATATAGTTAATGTTATGTTTAAGTACATGAAATGCCGGTGTATCAGGATATAAATATTCGATTCCAACAAAGGGCGAGTCCATTACGCAGGTTTATACTTCACTTGCCTTTTACCAAAGAGATAATTTTGTAGTATCGTTTTATGCACCAAAAGTTTTTTCTCTTTTTATAAATCCTAAATTTCTTAGCGCATCTTAATTTAAACTTGCTAATAATGCTGAATACATAATATCGCCATTACCTAGTGCTTTTCTACTAACCAGTGCAGATACCAATTTTTGATCACGCTGAAACAATTCCTCTGCTGAAGTAGTATCGATCTAATCCACACGCTTGTGATCTTATATTTAGTTATCGGAATCCATTTAGTTTTGTTAGATTATTTCTGCACTAGGACCACCTGATACTTTATTCAATGCATAAATACGTTTTTGTAAGTCATTTTTTCTCCAGCGCATTAACTTCAAAAGAAGTTACTGCGAGCCTTTGGGTAAAAAAACTCTAAGATCGGATAACTTTATAGATAAGACAATAGTATTATCATTATCAGCTATGGCAGTAAAATTGTTTTTACGTTATCGGAATGATAAACCACGAGATGGTTTATAATCTTCATCATCAATAATTTCTTAGTTTTAATCAGATTCATCCAAAAGCTTATCAGTTTTTTTAGAACTTTATCCAATAGCACTACCTCCTCTATCTTTACTAAAATTTTTTCTACTGCTACTTCTACCTTTACTCCTTTAATTCTTGTTCTTTTATAACTGTTATTTAGATCTATTTGCTATATTTTAATTAATCTCACTATAATCCAAACTATCTTCTAACAGCGCTAGATCTTCATCACTTGATTCATTCAAAGAAAAATCATAAGAATTTATAATACTACCTTTCATCAAAATTTCGAGTTCTTTATTTCCCCCAGCAGCTGCATTGGTATGAGCAGCTATTAGCTTTGAACCAAAACCTTTTTCTTTATTTTTTAAATACTGTTTAACTTACTCGAATTTGGCTGACGCTGCCTAGGTAGATGATTTTTTAGACGTATACAGTTTTTCTAAAATAGAGTTTTTAGAATTTTATCTATTAGAACTATTTTACTATTTAGCACTAATTTTATTTTTCTTATCATGTTAGGCTATAGTTTTGGTTTCCTGATCATCTTACCTTTCACTTAAGTCATCACCATTCATTTTTATCATAGATTCTCTTAATTTATGTGATCGAGCACAGTGAAGAAAATGTACTTTATTTTTTTATAATTAAATATCATCTTTATCCTTCACTTCATCTTTTGTCTAATCAACCATTTGAATTTCATCATCTCCTAAGAATATCTCTCGATCATATCCTCCTAGTGCAGATAGTGTCTAAACATCGGGTAGTTTTATTCTATATAACCTTGAAAACTATTTCAATCGATGTGGAAATTATGCTAAGTCTCTCATAAATTTTGAGACATGAGTTTAAATTAAGGCTGGATATGCATAGGTTTCTTTATAAGGAAAGTTACAATAACCAGAGCTGGGATTAATAGTAAGAATTGTAGTTCTATAACGAACTATGGGAGCAAAAAGTTCGTGAGAATTTTTATTGTTTTAGTCCTTTAAATTATATACTTCGAGATTTGATTGAGATATTCCTGGACCCGATCTATTTCTTAGAGCGATTGCAGCTTGTGAAGTAGTACTTGTATGTCCACCTGTAGCATAATGAAAAAAATTATCTCGACTCTTTGACATGAAAAAACGTCTATTAGAGGGACCCATTTTTATGTGTGAGAGAAAAGACTGAACTTCTCTTGACTTACTTGAGGGTAGTCGTGATTCTGAAAGAGATTTATTCATATCATGCCACTGACGGACTGGATTAGTGACTTAAGGAAGTAAACTTTATTAGTTTTATAGTTTTCGTGGACTAGAATCTTATGGTGGAATTGTTTGAGGTGAAGTTGGAACCTTCTGCAGTTTTTTTGCAGATGTTGGTTATGTTTATAATTACTACGCTTAAGCTAGTTTTGAATCTTTATCTTTTGGAAATTTAAGACTAGGAACGTCCCACATCGAAATACTTTGACCTGGCTCAAGCACTGTCTTAACCTAACCATTTAGAACTATATGCACTTAAGGCGAGCTTTCTCCCATGAATAAAGGTTAAGATCTAGCAATCTAACCATCATTTGGTTATGCAAATGGTGCAAAAGGATTATAAGCAACTTATATTCCAAGCTAGTTTATTGCATTATTTTAGATATCGTGTGACTAAGAATCTTCTTCATACTAATCACCGCACTATAAAATGTTCCCGCCCCTTTTATAGGTGCTTGTCCTTGCTCGTCTAGTTAGTTCGGCCGATAATTCGCAGAGATCTAGGATGGCATGAATAACTGCAAGTTCGAATACTGGAATAATTGAAATTTTTCCGCCATCCCCATAGCAGTTCAGAAGTTTTTTGTTCCTCCATAAAGAAATTAATTAGAAAAAGACTGGTGGAAACACTATATGTAATCGCTAGTAAAATTTCTCTTTTCGATGATCCGCATCAACAAGTCGTCGCTCTAAATCAGATGCATTTACATTGACATTAGATGTTTTCGACATATTTTTACGTAGCCAAAACTTATTTGTCTAGTTTTCGATTGAACTCAATGTTTTACTCTTTTACTAGTACTTCTTATTCGACTTTTTAGTTAGGTTTTTCTTATCATGTAAAATCTATCTCATCAGCTATGGTGTCATTTCTCCTTTTTAAGCTTTTTCTCGATCTTTTTGCTGTTACAATAATAATCTACGATTTGGATTTCTATATGGACGAACTGAAACTGTACCGCTAGATATATGTGCCTTCTTCGCAAAAGCACTCGCACCTTAGACTGTATGAATAACGAATCTGTTCTTATTGTCTTTCTTCTTTTTCGTACTTTTTTAGGCTACGGGTGTTGATACTTACGTTTATTGACTTTATCCATCAGTCTCATTATCTGTTTTAATTGAATCTCCTTATGAAACGGTTTCATCGGCTGATATTTCCTTTTCCTTCTCGCTTTTCTCTGAGTCACTCTCAGCCTTATTGATCTCACTCCTTATCTCTGACTTAAAATCCATCACTCTTCGCCTTAGATTCATTAAATTGAGTTTTAGAATTTTACTAGTAGAATCCAATCCTGCGATATCGTTCGAAAAACCAAAACGATCCTCTAGACCAAAGTTTTAAGATTACTAAATGACATTGCCAACTGCATTATTACCAGGGTTTGCGTACTAAAAAGGATTAAAATTCACTGGATGACCAACTCCGTTACCGTATCCAACGTAATCTCCTGTCGAATTGAAAACTGAAAGAGCAGGATGGATAGGTCCAACCATTGATTAATTTTTAGAGACACCTAAACTCTGTTGATCTCCTAAATTTTGACTTGCTACAACTGTTTAAGTATGTGTGCTGCTACTAATATTTTTTGAATGGGTTTCGCATTATAAAGCTTCTAGTTTGTAGAGTTCCATCACGGATGACATCGAATCATGATTTATCTAAGCTGATTCATGGATAGAAACGCTTCTAGCTTTTTTAACTCCAGACTATTTATCTTCATCATCTACTTGAGAGTTACTCGGATCAATCAATGCACCACTACTCATAAGTAGCCAATTACTCACATCTTTTATAACACTAGGTTATTTTTCAAGTGCAAAAAATGGTTGCATTACCCAGAAAGCACATACCTCAAGTTGTTCTTATCGCTTCAATACTAATTCTCGCTTGATAGCTGAAATAATTTATGCTTTAGGAAAGAATAAAACTTCTACATTGCATGTTGCACTAAAAGCAACATAATCACATTCCCAAATATCATTGAACTAATCAACATCATGAGCATAGGATTATGAAAGATCACGATTTATAGTTGATTCACGTCGTTTTAATCTTTTACGAGCTGCTGCTGACATACCTAATAGAGAAATTTGTTAAATAAATAAATTGAAAAATAAATGGGGTTGGGAGAAAATATATCTGATTCCAAGGGTAAAAACGTAAAGGTATTGTTTTAAATTTTAATTACTTTCTTAATTTTTAAATAAGTTACTGCTAACTTTAAGTCTAATACAGCTGATTAAACTTTTAAGCTTAAACAAATCACGATACATGATTATGTTATAATGCAGGTTGAAGAAATGAAGCGATACGCTTGATAAATTTCGATTTTCTGACGAAGCATAAAAGATAAATTGTAATACGGATCAAATATATTATTTTCATGTTCAAGAAAATAAAAGACTGACAGGTTATAATTTAGTATTTACTACATTGAAATTTACAGAATAAAAAAAATACAAAAAATTTAAAGCTGCTGCTGGGAAGATGACAAATTAAATTGAAAGAACAATTCAGATTAGAGACTGAGTGGATGGAATAATTAACTACTAGTTATATGATGAATGTGGTCACTGGTAGTTACTAAGTGTAGAAAATTACAAAAAAATAAACTGTAGCAAGAAAAATTTAGAGAACTCAGAATAATAAATATCACACAAAGTCTAAGAACGTAAATTATTCATTATGTATGGATGTAATAATAAAACGGAAAGACTTATCAACTTTATTTGTATTCAATTTTTTAATAACTCAGTGGAAATGATGATGGTGAAATTGAAAAACTTAATTTTAAATTTAATTCTAACAAAAACTATAATTTACACGAATCAGATCAGCTAAATAGTAAATACCAGCATAATCCTCATCATCACCTCCTGTCACTGCATTTTACGAAGCTTTCACAGCTGCATTTAACTAAAAGTCTCCTGTCTCTTCTAAAATCGATCTTTCTCCAAATGTTTCCCCTGGACCTAAAGTAGCTTCTTACGCTCCACTAGAAAGATTCGCAGTACTATAAAATTAATTTTATGGTACCTCCATCATCCCCGATATCGATTTTCTGGAATTTGTAAATCGTCGTTTTGATAAGGACTGTTTTCGTAGAAGCGATTTACGTTAAAGTCTTTAATTTGCAGCTCCAGGACCATCTGACTAAGCATACTAAGACGCTGGCGAACTGTTAGTATTACCAACTTCTTTTGAATTTTATCTCGATCGTGATTTCCCTTTTTCCTGTGCTTCCATTGATATAGAAACCCCAACAGTTGAGGCACGAAACTTACCACTACGCTTACCCCCTGAAAAAAATGAACTTCGACTTGGATTATCACTCGTAATAACAGATTTTCTAGCAGACAAAACGCTATTTAAATTTGCTAGAGCACTTTAAATCGCTCTGTTCTTCGATGTTATATTGTGTATTTCATTACCTTCTGAATCGAATTTTGGTTCATTTTCATGTTCGATGTCAGAGCCACTTGTAGTGGCGTCGGTGAAGATATTCATCTTTGATACACACATTTTATGTTTCATTTGATTTGTTTACTAAGCTAGTTTCTTTTTCCTCTTCGTCTTAACCTCTTTAGCTTTTTACATAGACCGCTCCATAAGCTCTTCGTGATTTTTCTCAAAAAGTTCTGCATAAACAGGCAATCCTTCAATAGTCTAATGCAATCTAATACGATTCATTGCATTTTCAACCCTAATTCGTTTTTCTTCTTCTATACGTTATTTCTCCAGCGCTTCATATTTCTATTTTTCTGCCTTCTCAGCAGCTATCATTTTCTTTATACGATTATTCAGAGCTTTTTCAGCAGCTGTCATGGCATTCATCAGAGAGCTTCTCTTACTACCTCGTCTATTATTATCTGAAGATCCTCTACGAGTTCCATCTAGAATATTCGGCTGACCTTTTTCTGACTCAGAACTTTTATCGCTATCTGAATTTGAACTACTTGAGCTCCCTAAACTTTACGAACTCGACTTCTCATTATCTGAATCTGTGTTGCTGTCTGAATCACTGTCACTCTTTTTCTTTTTTTTCGTCCCAGGTATCTAGCCATATTTTGGTTTTGATTCACCTGTAGAATTTCTCCTTTTCTATAGCTTTCTAAACATGCTATTGTCACCAATTGCATGGACAGGAATCGAACTTGCTACATTAAAAGACTCACCAACATCTGCAGATCTTGTATGCAGTCTACGACCAAAAAATAGCGGAGAATCCAAAAACCCTCCATACATGCTTACATCACCCAATCTAGCTATTTGAGAATGGTTCTTCAAGCTTTCGTCATCCATAAACTACATAGCCAATCCTTCTGATAAGCTTCGTCGACGTGATCCCGCATTAAACTCAGAACTCAGTCTACGAGCCTAAGCAAATTCTTAACTTTTTCTACGCGAAGCAAACTATTTTTCACTTTTTGTTTGAGATAATGTTCTTTTTCCATTTGAGACCCTCCGGGTCACACTATCAGCTGAATTCTAACTACTAGTCTAAAGACTCATTTTACGTTGACCTAAAATAGCTCCTCCGGGTCCAGGCACTGGATAATTCAACCCGTAATGACCTAAAAGTGAAGGTCTAACTGATCCAGATTCTTGTCCAGAATAATCGATACTGTCAGACTCATTTGGCCTTGAATAATCTGGACCCTCAAACGACATCACGCTTTCTATGTCCGACTCCATAGATGATTATTTATAAACTTAAAACTTTTAAAATGAAGCTTCCCCTTGGTGATCCTATCCAGGAATTCGTAAATAATTTGGTGGTGCTTTAGCTAATTCAATCGAGTTCAATCTTCCGAAATTGTTATCAGACCACATGCCACCGCCTCCTCCAAATGCGCTGGCCCAATCGAGATAGGATGGCATATCGAGACCACTGTAATCGTCACCATACTATGCGTAAAGATCAGCATTACAAATAGATCGTTGAGCAATCTATTTCTCTTGCATATACTGACTTGTTAGATTCAGGAAATTATAACGATGTTTTTGACTTGTAAACATCATTTCACTCATCATATGCCAAGACTAGTGGTCGAAAAAAGGTGGAAGAACTGAGTCATCTAGTTCTAGATATTTGTCACGCAATGCAATCTCATTAAAAGGTTTGAATTAGTTTCCACCATAGAGCATCTTAAAAAAGGATGATTTTTCAGAATCAATAACAAGAGAATGAGCAGTCATCGAGGACAACCCAAATTAAGATTGTGATCGATTACCTAGAGTTCGCTAAGATACTTTCTACGTTTTATAGTCTCCCGCAGAAATGCGTTTTGGAGTTTTCTTTTATATTTTTTTAGGTTTTTAGTTAGTAGATTTGTTCTCATTTTCGTCCTCTTCATCAATACCTTCTAGACCAGAAAAATCACTTTCATTTAGTTCGTTTTACAACTACGCATCCCTTAAATTTTTCCGATTCAACAAAGTCATCAGTCTCTACGCCTCCTCAGCTGTGATTCCAAGTTATGAAAGTGAATCCAATGCTGTTTTAGGCATTATTGTTATACCCTTTCGGACTACCTCTGTTCTTATTAAATTCAGAGCAGTAGCCAATAATAACGCCCGGGTATCGTCACCTGGAGGCAATATTCCACCAAGCTTTACATTTTATATAGTCGGATCTAGCGATAGCATCTTCTAAGCCTCAACTTTACCATGTAGCATCTAAATCAACTTTCGACGAGAATATGACATATTTTTTGTCAAATTCGACAAGATCTATAACTTCACTTAAGTCATTTATACTCGATACAGATTAGAACTTACGTTCCATAAACTTGAATCGGAGTTACCATAGAGTGAATTCTAAATAGCCTTTTAGATTCGCAATGCTCTTCTCTCTACTTTGATTTATTAGCTGCGAGAAATAGCATTGCTTCTTCCGGGACCGAATCCCTAAGTTGTTGTTCTCATTACTCTAGCAGGGCCACCAGTTGTAACTTTCTAATTATCTGACTCTTCCTTAGGGCTATCGCCATTATCTATGTATATAGGTCGTTATTGGTCAAATCTTTACATTTACCGCATATAAACAGGTGGTACACCACCACTACCATCATTTGCAGGGATCCATCTCAATCGAGCGCGCTCATGTGCTTGTCGAATTTCTGACTTAATAAAACTCTGTATCATTTCGTCTACTTTTCTAGATATATATGTTTTAGACAAATCCATATCTACTAATGTTGTACTTTTTCGTTCCTATAATCTGGCAAAAAACTTTGTTGTATCCTATGCAGGTAGAGCCTATGGTATCCAAACTGGAATACTATGTGCTGGACGTTAAAGAATTTGTTTACTCAATGCATGCCATGGTGGTACGAGCAAAGGATCATTGGGAATTGGATATTGAGGAGATCTTAAATTTGGTAAAGACTATTACGAATTCTATACATCAAAAATTTATATCGGATTCTATCCAACGCTTGAGGTTGTAGATACACCTCCCTCAGACGCATTTGTACTTTTTTTTCCGATAACATCTTAGTTACTTTCAAGGATTAAATCTTATGAGGCGCTACCACTGTCCAGGCCTAAAATAGCTGAGTTCGTAAACAATGAGTAAGGATTATAAGGATCTACCACCGACATATTAGTTAATCCATAGATAAAAGCAATAAAAGCATGAGTATCATGCAAAACCGGTGCATTATCAGTCCAAATATATTTTTCATCAAAAATAAACTATTTCAAATCATTTACGATCTAATCCTTATGTGCTTATGCGGTAGGTGGTCCAATGATTTCCTTATCTAAAGCTTAACCAGACCTACTAGAGTTTAAAAAGTCACCAATCGAACCCCTCCTATACTAATTCGATGTTGAAATCTAATGTCCAGATAAAAGACCCATAAGAGCGTCATATCCTTTATTTTAAATAACAACAGACTGACGATTACTAGAAAAGTTATTTGTTTTTACAGTAGCGCTATTATCTTCTGCCGAATCTGATGTCTCAACATCAGATTCTTCTAGTGTCTTTGTAAGATTTGTCTCTTTCTTGTCAATGGTAGAAAAGTCTGTACTTCTCTAACCTAGGAAACTTGCTTTCCTTTCTAGACCCTAAGAACTTCGTCTACTTGCCACCTAACCACTTAATACGGAGGGCCTCCGACCCAACAAAGATGTTTTACGAGCTAATAGCCCACTCTCTCCACCAACTGCACCAAGTCCTTAATTTATACGTTCAGATTATAGTTCGTTGATCAGATTATTAGTTTTTCCTTCCTTTATACTAGAAATCACCTTACCACTGTGACGTTAACCAATACTTACACGTCGTTACTCTGTAATCACCGAATTTTTTCGGCTCAAACTAGAATCGCTTTCAGCTTATTATACTCCAGATGTTCGCCTCGATATAGATTATAAAGATGAATTTTTTTCAATAGATGAAATTTTTCTATTTTAAGAAAGCGTATGTCCAACACTTTTTTGAGATAAAACTGATTCCGTTCTCTAAAAAGCTTTTGATGTGGAAATATCTGTAACTGCATCTTTCATTAATCTGCTAGTACTCCTCTATACATCTTCTCCAAACTCTTTCTACTTCACTATACTATACTGTTTTTTTAATAAGGTCTATTCATTCTTTTCTTTTTTCTAGAACAATGGTTAAGACAGTTCAGATGAGGTAAAGTTCATACTTACCTTCTCTAAATTAACAACTTTAACTTTACCGCCAATTACAACATAAAGACCTCTGTTTGCAAGTAAAGTAGATTTGTAAAGGATCTATCCTGGTTCTGTTGTATTTATACGGAAATACTTAACTTGTGGTACTAGCTACTCTATAGAATCATCATTGCAAACAAAACGTTTAAGTGCATCGACTTGCTTCAAATAGTCTGTACATTCTTTTATGTCAGTTTAAGATAAATTACCTTTATCAAGTAAATAGCCTAATCGTCCAAAAGTTGGAAGATTCAAAGCAGATGCTAAAAAAAAGGGTATTTTTTACCTCCCCAGCTGGGGAGAGTATGATTTTTTATGGGGAAAAAAAAGGGTATTTTTTACCTTTGGCGGACTAATAACTTGTAACATGTCGAGGATCTGTCATAATCTCTAAACTAAAAGTCTAAAATCAAATATAATTATCAAGTATTTTAATCAAATTATTAATTAATAAAATAAAAATTTCAAATTAGACTGGTTGGACGTTTAAAGTTTCTAAAGGATTTTTAACGTTTTTAAAAAATGGAGTTACATATATATATTTACGAAACTTTGGGAATATTGAGAATATTAATAGAAAATCAATTATAATATCTTCGTCTTAAATTTTAATTAATTAACAACAGA
>JACKZZ010000693.1_pt1 | contig 16554 bp, 8 predicted proteins | sample 8027871 | NCBI WGS metagenome assembly JACKZZ01 (sample SAMN15724774, study PRJNA655200) | protist metagenome | isolation source: fluorescence activated cell sorting (FACS) single amplified genomes of... | place: USA: West Boothbay Harbor, Gulf of Maine | collected 2000-07-19
CACGAGAGTGCAACGACAACGACGTCTTCGGTATCGTCGAACGGTAACCTCATCTCTCGTAAGTTTCATGCCTGGATGGCCTCGGGGGGACTGAGGAGACATGCTGCAGCAGCAGATCGCCATCTCTTGCCTTCTCAGCCGTAGACTCACCAGGCTCTGATCGCATCAATCACCGATAAACGCCCTAGCCACGGATGACCCCTATCCCACTTCTTTTATATTTGAACTGCCCGCTTCAATTCTTACCCGCCTTGCTTGCTCTCCGCTAACACACTCCCTCCTCCCCTCTTCTCTCCTCTCCGTCTCCCTCCTCAGGCCTTGTGGCTGCTTGCATGTCGCACAAAACTGACCACGCTCGCGATCGCCCCCCCGCCCCCTCGAAATGCTCCAAGTCAATGGAGAACCTCCGCAACATCATCAACCGAGTCGAGCAAGGGTCAGAGTGCCACAACGAGCCCGTCCAGTTCTGCGCTCTTTATCGCGCCATTCTCAAGAACCAGTTCTGCCCCCACTCTCTCGCCATTCTCCAGAACGGTTCAGTTGATCAGATGGCGTCCCGGATTCACCTCCTTCTAGGCGCGATCTTGGTGAACGACGACGCAGATGGCAGTATCGTTGCTGACATAGTGAAGACCGTGCCCCTGTTCGTTCTCAGGACTAACGGCGAGAGCTCCACGGCCCAACTCATGCACGACCTCGCCGCCCTTACTTCCGTCGTCACAAGCATGACCCAGTGCTACACCTCTAGCAGCTACCCCACTGACGGTGTTATTATTGCGTGCTTCGAAACCACTACGCGGCCGTCCCTCTCTTTCACCGTCCCATCTTACGACGCGCTGATGGCGTTGGCAGACGCTGTCCTCCGTACCGTCTCTGCTTCCATCGACGCTATTGGCCACGCGTACTCCAATCTGTGGTCATCGGAATTGTCGTTTTCGTCACCCCGCACGATCATATCCGCTATACTGACCCGGCCCGTGATGGCAAGCCTCACGACCTCCCTTTCCTCCTCCATCGAGTCCAAACGAGTCCCTCTCACCTCCTCCCTCATTCTTCTGCTCGCTGTGCTGAATGTTCCAAAATCCCCGTCTACCTATCCTACTCCTATATCCAACATAATACCCCCCCATCTTTTTGAAACGCTATTGCTGTCGCTAGCCACCGCCATCATCAACCACACCACTGCTGTCAACGATACCTCGATCTCCAGCTCCGTTCCACAGATATCCGGCAGTGGAACAGAACTTTTGTCCGATCTCCTAATCCAGTGCCTCCATTCGTTCACTAGCTCTTCGTTAAGCTATTGCATGTCCTCTTTAAACAACGGACACGATAGCAACCTCGAATCCGCTCTGTCGAACTTACTGTACTGCGTCCCATTAGTGTCTCGGTGCTTCGACCACCCCGCCTTTGGCCACCCTAGGAAACTTTTTTTGGCACTCCTCTCTACCATTCACACCGCAATGACGTCAATCTCGCAGCGTGCTATTACGCCAGTTCGGAACTTTGCGCTCACTCATCCACTCGAGCTCGCGTTCGCTCCTTCTTTGAATCTCCAGCCTATTCCCGGAATTATAAGAACGCTCTTAAAAACTATAGATGGCGATCGCCATCGCAGTTCGTCGGGATACGCTTCAGCTATCCTGTCTGCTCTTCTCGCTGACGTTTCTGTGTTAAATAGTGTATTTGAGGGAGTCGTTGCGCAGAATGACGAAGATAGTGGTGGTCAGAAACGGCGCAAACTGTCCTTCGGGCGAGATGGCAACGGTAATAACCCTGCCTCCCTCACAACTCTTCCGTCCCTCCAGTGCATCCGCGATTTTATCTCCGATCTGGTGACACTAGCTGGCCAGTACTCTCGATCGTCTGACTCCCTCTTCGTTGATCTAAATTCGCAGGAAGCCTCTTCTTTCCTCGGCGCGGTGCGATTTCTAGTTACGCTCAGCCACGCTTCGAAGGGAATCGCATGCCAAGATCTGGCCATCTGCACTTCCCTCTCGATTTCTGCAACGGCACAAATAGCTTCTTCCACCGCCTCCGTGTGCCTCCGACCCGAAGACGAGGATAACAAAAAAGTCGGTCCAAAGCGAGTAAACAAGGTTATCTCCTCCGTTCTGAATGTGGCTGTATCCGCCGCTTTCCTCGATACCAACCCCAACGACGCGCCGAGCTACCAGAAAATAGCCAAGGCTATGCGCGATGTCTGGCTCCTCCCCTCGCCTCTCCTGTTTTCGCCACCGTCTTCTTCCAAGGAGGCGGCGTCATCCCTTTGGTCGTTGATCTACGCTATGGATGATTATGGCGTCTTTCCATCGTCGGCCCCGACACAGCCCCAAACGCAAGCACAAGCGTTTACTCAAGTCGAGGTGGATCTGAACTATTTTCCACCGAAACGCGTGCGAGGTCATCCAAGCCTTGCGTGCGACAATACTTGCAAACTAGTGGCTGCCCACTTCGGCGTAAAAGCCCCCTCATTGGCCGATTGCTCTTGCGCCCGATGCCACTCCGACCCCGTCGCGTTTCAGGTGCTCGTCGACACTCTCTTCCCCACGTGCACCCGCGCCATCCTCGTCGCTTGTTGCTTCTCCGAGCCAGAGGCGTTGCATGACTTCCACGAGCTTCTCTCCCAGGCCGCAGCGAACGCAGATCAGACGTCACTTTTCTCTTCCATCTTTCCCTGCCTCCCCCTCCTATGCCGAGACGCCCAGACCGTGGCTTCCACGCTTACGTCTCACCACCTGCCCGACGCATTGAAGCATTCCAGCGGGATATGTCGCCATTCGTGTGCTGTTGGGGCGGTAGAGGTTATAAAGCTAGCATCCTCCACGCCACAGCTCTCCACGCAGAAGCCTTTGGTGCGTCTTCTGGCTTCTATCTGCGATAGTGATGGGCCAAGCAGCCTAGTTCCGTTTCCCAAAGCTTCTTCCTTCTCCCCCTTTTCCTCCTCTTCCCACCTTTACGATCCTCTCGTCACCCTCGAGGCTCTGGTAGAAACAAATGCGCTAGATCTTCTGCTTGCGCCAAACGAATACCCACAGGTGAAGTTGGCTCTCATCGATCTTGTCGTCAAGTGTATCACTGCGGCGTCAGCGAAAAAAACAAGTTCTGAAACTCTCGCGTTCTTCGCTTCCAAAGATCGCAGTGCAGCTTCCCTACTTGTCGCGTACCTCAAGGAACTCCACGCTGCGAAGTCACCCAACGTAATGAAAGATAACGTCTGTCTTAGTCCCCCAGCGATGACTCCTTTCCTCTACTTGATCTGCGGTACCTTCACGGAAACCAACGACAGCATCCGTAGCATCCTGCAATCCTCGATCGGATCTCTCCTTTCGGCGAACAACTTCGCTTTCCTGCGCTCTATTTTTGATGAAGAGGAAGACTCCCTTGATCAACCACTGAACGCTTTCTTCGAGCTCTTTGATTTGTTAGTCAAATCCAACGCGCCGCTCGCCACATCCAAGTACTTTTCGTCATTCACTGGCAGTCGCACGGGAACAGCCTCACAAACGCCGACCCCGCGCGTATCCAACGCTGTAGGAAAGTTTAGTTCGAATAGTGACACGTATCACGGTCCTCCCACGCTCGTGTCCACTTCTGAGGTCCTTCAGCTCCTAGCTTCCATCGCTTCCTCAGCTAGTGGTGGTCCTGACAATCTGCCGCATCCCTTGCTTCTAGCACACTGCTTGAGGCGCCTAGTCAACACTATGATCACAGTCCCGCAATTCGAGGCCCAAGCACAGCACGTAATCGCGCGCCTGAACACAGTCACTCCTCTCGCCCCCTACTTTTCAGTGCCTACTGACGTAAACTCGGCACCTTCCACGGACCCTGCCAACACTCCGCTCATCGTGGGCATCATTCAAGAGTTCTTGCGGGAGTGCCACAGCGAGAACGACATTAGCAACGGCGCGAATTACTTTTTCCTGACCGAATTTCTTGTTAAGTACGCGGTTCCCTTACCCCCCTGCTGCTCCGAGACGAACCGGTCGGACCATATCAACATGTGCCTGCACACTTATACCAAGGGTGCGTCGAGGATTATGCTTCCTAGTCTTGTTCTTGACCAGGACCAGTATACCCTTCGCACGTGGGCCGATTTCTGCTTCTTCGTATCCAAGAAGGCACCGCACAAGTCCACGCAGCCTACATTGATCACAGCTAACACCGAAGAGTATCTGAGTGTCTCCTGCACCGCCAACTTGGACATCATGATTGCTCACTGTTTGCTCGAAAACAGAAAGCCGCCCGTAGTTTTTCTCCTGCGCGAGATCTGCAAGGGTGCGTACACAATGCAGCAAATCATCAAAGAGTTCGAGGCTAAAATACTAAAAGTCCTCGTCAACGAGATCGGCTATGGCGAGAGTAGCGAGCAGCGCGCCATCGATTGCATCAAGATGTCCGCTGTGTGGAGGAACCTTCCCGAGTCAGAGGTTGGCGGAGGCAGCAATTTAACCAGTAGCAAACGCTCGTCACAGGGCCTTCAATCGCAGGTCAACGGATCGTCGGTAAGGCCACTCGAGGGCGTCGAGCTTATGCTCAACCAGTCTACGCATCCGACCTCAGCGAGCGAAGATAGGGAAGAGGCCGCGAGACTCTGGATGAAACCGCACGTCATGTTCCTCATGGTACAAATCATCGACAAGTGGAATATCAAAGATGTTAAGCAGCGCCGCCACGCGCTCCGGTGCTTTTGCGGAATTGTGCGATTCCTGCACGTTTCCGAGGCTGCGTTGTATCTTCCTAAAATAATGTCCTGCGTGAGCATCGGCATGGGCGACAAGAGCGGCGACATGGAGCTGCGTTTCTTGGCCGTCAAGGGGCTAAGCGATTATGTCCGAACGATGTGCGAGTCTGCCATGACCGATGATGGTCAGGCGATGCATGACGACGATGAACTTGACGAGGAGGAGACCAACGACGACGAGATTCAAGTTGTGCGCAATCCCAATCTCCCACCCTCTCATGCCGCCGCTGCCTCCGACGGCAGGAAGAATATTTCGATCATCGGCCGCTCCCTCGCTACCATCATTGTTGCTTTGTTTCCTATTCTCCAGAGCTCCGTGGACCAGACCTCAGTCGATGCGGGCACGCTGCACTTCTACAACATGGCCGTCAGCGAAGCGACTTCTCTCATCCACTTCCTCGTTTTCTCCGCTGGCGAGAAACTGCTTCCGTACCTTTCTTCCATCCCCTTCCTCCCTCGTCACCCGGAGCTTGTCCACGTTCGAGAACAGCTAAAAGCCATGGGCATTGACTTCGATGAACTCTCTGGGTCACTAACAGACAACGACTCGAGCAAGAGCTTCCAGGCTATGTTCCAGTGGCGCCTTAAGTCGCTGGTCGGTTTGATGGGGCACGAGAATGTTCGCGTCAGGCAGGCAGTCACGGAGCATCTATCCTCGTTCCTGAAGGAAAATCGAAGGCATTTTGTTCGCCTGATTGATTCGGAGCAATCCTCGTCAAACAGATTCCTCACCGTTGTGGCCAAGGATGCCGCCTCGCCTTCGAACTCGGCCCCTCCCATGGCCTCCGACACTCCAAACACTTCTTTGACAGCTACCGGCGGTGTAGTCTCGTTTGCCCAAATACAGTCCCAGGACGGCGGCCTCGTTAGCGCACTCATCACAGCCGCCATGACGCGGTGCTGGAAGGAACCCGACGACAAGGTTAAACTGGCCCTTGCCACGTTGCTCGGCGAAATAGGCGCCATCGACTCGAAGAAGCTCGGTCTGATCCAGAGCGGTCAGATCGGTGGCAGCTCAGCAGACGGCACGGAAGACGACGACAGCGATCTTGAGTGGCGTGCTAATGAGCCGCCCTGGAAGAGCAGCATGCTGCGCTATGCTCTGCAGTTGCTATGTGGGCGTCTGGTGGTTGCTCTCAAGGGTGGTATCACGTCGCAGGATCAAGACAAGGTTGGTTTCGCTATACAAGAGGTGCTTAAGCTTTGCCAGGACTTGGGCTCGGGCAACGGCGGCAAAGAGAATGCTCAGGCGACGGGGATGAGCAAGTTTCTCTCAGACAGACTAGAGAAGTGCAACGTTCTGCACGTCGTGGAGCCGTTTTGGACAACGAGCTACGTCAGATCGAACACATCAGACATTGTCAATCCGCCTTTCTTCGCTACCAACATTTCCTACCCGCACTGGATCGCGAAGTGGTGCCGTTTTCTCGCGAACAAAGCGAAGAACAACAGTCGCAGCTGCTGGAACAGGTTATTCGTGGCCTGCGATAGCACGATGCGGGCAGCCTCCGGCGTCGGAGTGGCAGAGTTCTTGCTGCCGTTGCTCGTTCTCGATGTCGCCTGCTTCGGTGATAAGAACGACGGCGACGACGTTGTTACAGAGATGGAACTCGTGCTGCGCGGCGGTAAGTCTCAAGCTTACCATTCGGAGGACGGCATGGGTGACGTGATTCAAGTTGAGAACAAGCGCGAAATCGCCGAGTATCTCGACGAGGTTCGTAATACTCAGTGCACTGACGATCATCGCCGCGCAGTCAATACCGTGTTCACTATAATGGAGACCCTCGAGGCATGGGCAGACGCTGAGGTCGAGGAGAGGTACAAGATAGCGTCGACCCCGGCGGCGAAAGGATCTTCGAAGAGATCGCGTGGAGCTGCCGCAGCACCACCGACAGATGCGAGCGAATCGTGGCCCAGTGACGAGGGAATTGAGCGCATTCAGGCAATCTCGGCTCAAATCACTCTGCAAATACGTGCCGATGCTGCGATCAGAGTTGGCGCTCATGCACGTGCTGTAAAGTACTTGGAGATGCATACTCGCATGGCTGTTGTCGAGTACCTGTACGACAGCGACGATGTGTCCATGGATGACGTCATGGAGGTCGACGGCCAGGACTGCCGGTACGACTTTAGTTCGGGACTCGGTGCGGCGCCTGTTGAGCGCGATGATGTCGGCAAGATGCAAATGTTGCTTGGCGCGCTTAACGACGTTGATGGCATGAAGGCTTTCGGCGGCGGGGAGTCTCTGCTGGAGCAGATATTCCACAAGGAAGTTTGCGATGACTGGGGCGATGCTCTGATGGGTTATGAGCAAGCCCTGATTCTTCACGAAGCGGAGCAGGGAACGGAGGTCGAGGAGATGCCAAAGCGCTACCAGCTGCAAAAAGGCCTGCTGAGATGTTTGCTCCAGGTAGGATCACTCGAGATGGTGTTGAACCAGGTGGGCGGGATGCTGAATAGCGACGAGAACAGCGTGAACGCTGCCCAGCAGTTACTGCCTTCGGCAATGGAGGCAGCATGGCGGCTGCAGAGGTGGACATTGCTCGATGAGCTGCTGGACAGGCAAGAGCGCGACGGTATTTCGCTGGTCATGGACAACGAATCGGCTTTCCAGATCGGTCTGGGCAAGGCCATGAGCGCGCTTCACAAGAAAAAGCACAGCGATGTGTTGTCTGCTATCGACGCTGCGCGCATGGGTCTCATGGGCGACGTCGCCAACGCAGCTCGTGAGAGCTTTAGCCGATCTAGTGGGCTCGTCGTGAAGTTGCAGGCGCTAAGGGAGGTTGAGTTCGCTGCTGACATGTTATGCACTGGCGAGCTTAGCGGCACGTCGGAAGACGGCGAAAAGTTCACAGCGCTTGCCAAGTCGGACAAGAAAGGCGGATGGGACTGGGACAACAGGTTGGAGCTCATGGGGCACTCGAGTGGCGCCGGAGTGAACGCTGTTGTGATAGCACGCCTCGCCACGACAAAGATGGCCATGGCAGGAACCAACGTCAAGAACCTGGAGGGTGACCTTTGGATGTCGATCGCAAAGCGTGCACGCAAGTTAGACATGGTCCAAATTGCACAGTCGGCGCTCTCTCAGGCTCGCCGCGCGAAGGGAGGGGACTTAATTGACTTCGAGGAGAATCGAAACATTGATCTGCAGCTGGCCAAGGTTCAATTTAAAGTGAGCAGCTCAGGTGATGCATTAAAGATCATTGAGACAAACGCAAAATTCCCCACCATTACGATGCAGGCTGTTGCAAAGGTGGTCGATAAGATGGGTGTCACGCTCGGTTCGGGAGGGAACGAGGATGCCGACATCAAGCTGCGCGAGAACTTTCTCAAGGAGGTCAAGATGACGCCTGCGAACTACGGCAAAAGGTTGCTTGTGTCAACGGAGTGGATGGTGCAGGACAATCTGAAACACGGAAGTGAAATCAAGGAGCGGTATCTATTGCTTTTGAAGATCACGCCGACGTGGGAGAAGTCGCATTTCTACTACGCGCGCTACTTAGACGGGTTGTTTGAAGCTCGTGTTGCTGCGGTCGCCGCAACAGACACGGAGGGTGGCGCCGCGGATGAAGACGAGAAGCGCAGGCGCGCAATCAAGAAGGACAGAAATTCTCACGTTTACCTCAAGGACGCTGTCGAGTACTACATTAAGGCAACCGAGTTCGGCGACAAGCACATCTACCGCGGATTCCCGCGGCTTCTCTCCCTCTGGTTCGAATTCAACGCGCTGAAAATAGACATGGTTCCTGGGCCTGGATCCTCGGACGCGGGCGGGAAATCCCGGGGCTCCAAGGCTGTTGCTGCCTATGGAAAGAGGGCTAACAGCGGGGCGTCGTCGTCGTCAACATTAAATTCGGGCGACGCAACGTACAAGTCGGACGCAGACCGGATCCTGCATGACGCACAGAAGTCCCTCATCACAAACGTGCTAATGAAGCACAGCAGGATCATTCCTCCCCATGTTTACTACACAGCGCTGCCTCAGCTTATCTCTAGGATCAAGCATCCTGACGCGAATTCTGCCAAGTTAGTACAACTCATGCTTCGGCAGACTCTTGCGGCTTACCCTCTACAGGCCATGTGGAGCCTGGCGTGGCTCAAGAACAGCAACTCGGAGGACCGACGGGAGATTGTCAAGACGGTGTTTGATGGAGCTGGGCGCGATCTCGGTAGACATGGAAGGGACGATCTTAGAAAGGTATTGTTGGCGAGCGACTCGCTGATGGGTTATCTGAAGCAGGTCGCCGACTACGTTCCAAACAGCAACCAACAGAGGAAAATGACTCTTGCGTCGTGGAAAGGGGACGTAAAACTCCACCAGTTCTTGCCGCCCGTGCAAGCCGCGCTGAGCGTGAACTTGGCGCTGCACATCAGCGAGAGCGAGAGAAAACTGCGAATGGACGGCAAGGCCGAGGTTTTTCCCGCTTACGTTCCCCGCATGTCGTCGTTCAGCAGCACTGTGCAAGTAATGTCGAGCAAGGCCAAGCCGAAGAAGCTCACCGCTCACGCTGCTTACATTGATAGGGGCGGGCATGGCTTGAAGAAGTGTGGGGAAATGCATTTTTTGGTGAAGAAGGAGGAGAAAGGTGATCTGAGAAAAGATTCTCGAGTGCAGGATTTAAATAATGTGTTGAATCGGATCTTAAACCAGGGAGGCAAGGAGAAGAGAAAGATGTCGCTGAGAACGTTCTGCGTGACGTGTTTGAGCGAGGACACGGGTTTGCTGGAGTGGGTTCCGAACACGGAGAGTCTGAGGAGCCTGATCCAGAAGAGCTACAACCCGCAAGCGCACCCTGATTCTGTCAAGAGGAGGGGGCAGCGGCTGGCCGACTTCACCGACGCTAGACTGAGAGGAACGTTTTTGATGTGCCAAAACCACTACGTGGAGAGCGGTAACTTGGCGCTCGCGGCTTCCTCGTTTGAGAAGAACTGCTTGAGGGCCCTTCCGCCGGTGCTGTACTGGTATTTCGTGAAGAAATTCGCGGATCCTCACGAGTGGTTCGAGGCGAGGACGCGATTCACTTTGAGCGTGGCGGTGTGGAGCGCGGTCGGACACGTGATAGGTTTGGGTGATCGCCACACGGAGAATATTCTGCTGGATGTGAGCACGGGCGAGGTGGTCCACGTTGATTTCGACTGTTTGTTCGACAAAGGCTTGAAGTTGGCTCGGCCGGAGGTCGTACCTTTTAGGTTGACGGCGAACATGGTCGACGTCATGGGTGCCGCGGGGTACGAGGGCGCCTTCAGGGGCGGGCTGGTAGGAACGATGAGCGTGCTTCGAGATCAAAGGGAGTTGCTGTTGGCAGTGCTGCAGCCTTTCATTCTCGATCCTATCATCCAGTGGAAGAGTAGGAACAGTTCAAATGCACGTGGAGGTAGGGCGGCGGAAGAGTCGGAAGTCGAAAACGAGGCGGGTAGGAAAAATTTGAGAGTGATCGACGGGCGCCTTCGAGGAGTTTATAATTTAGTAAATCCCAACCTGTCTAAGATCTCGCGTACAGACGGGCACGTGACGCACCAAGAGGACGACGATGGTAAGATTCTGCCATTGGGTGTGGAAGGACAGTGTGCGAAGTTGATTACGGAGGCAACCAAGAGTGAGAATTTAGCTCAAATGGTACGTAGTATATAAGCCAAGCGAAGAGCGAATAGCGGAGCGACGAACGAATATATTTGCGATTATTTTGGTCATATGAGTATTTTGGCGCACACTAACACACTCTCCCTCTCTGAATGTCAGTACGTCGGTTGGATGTCGTGGGTGTAATATCCATTATGCCCCCCCCCCCCTCGCGGGCGCCAACACACAAGCCAAACGAAGGGAAACCGCGAAGGAGAGGCACGCGTGGTGGATGTGAGGAGTAGTTTTGTAACAATACTGTACAGATTAGTGCGATTTAATCGAAACACGAACCAGATGTTTATTCAATCACTGCTGCTTCGCCGTATTCCCATTCGCTGACGTGACAATCGCGTGCTCCTTCATATGCTTCACCCCTCCTAAGTGCTCCAGGTGTAACAATCACAGTAACTTTCGTTTTAGTCTTGCATGGGAAGTCATAAGGTACGCATTTGTTGGAGGTAGGTATTCATTCCCCTCCCCCCAACGCGACGACCGCAACCATGCCCTCTGCCTCATCTCATTCTTCGAAACCACCATTTTCAAAGTCAACCATAAGGTTTGTTTGCATGATGCTTTTCTGCCTCGTGGCCCTTATGCCCAGCTTCTCAAAGGCGAGCTCGTGTGTACGCTCACTCCAGCCTCTCCACCGCTTCCCTGCGTCGATGTTCCCAGACGTGAGGCGGCTCGTCGATTCGCAACATCACACCTTTAACGATATCTTTGATGTGTTGCAAGAGCGAACTTACTCAATTTCCTCGTCTCCGAGGGGGGTTGGTCAAGTTCCAGCTTCCACTACGACACTGTCCTCGGATGGCATCAACCAGCAGAAGCACCGCGTCGAGTCCACTGACACGACTTATTCACTCCAAATATCCTTGCCAGGCAACAGCGCGACGACTGTTAACATGGACGTCCAGGCTGCTAACGGTGAGCGCGAAATCAAGATCACGAGTAAATGGCCGAAGAACAGTCTTGCTTGGTTCTCCCCACAGACCTTCAAGTTGTCAGAGGATACTGTACTGGACACGATGGACGGAACATTCAGTAACGGGGTCCTTACTGTGACCGCTGACCGCGTGGCGCCACCTCCGGCTAAGATCCGCCGTATTCCTGTTGTCGACAGGGAAGAGATAGCGGCTTACACTTTCAAGTCTCCGAGTGTCGCTCAAGAGCGAACACCTTCGAGTGTCGCTCCTAAGCGACACTCGGCTCCAAGTCACACCCCGTTACACACGTCTCCGAGTGTTACCCCGTTACACACATCTCCGAGTGCCGCCCCGGTACGCACATCTCCGAGTATCGCACCGAAGCGCACGCCTCCGCCAGCTCCGATTCATCCGTTGGAGCCACTGCTTTCCGACGTGGACGGCACTATGGATTTGAGTGAGCCCTCTAAAGCTGAAGAGCAGGTCAGTTTCAAACTAGAAATGCCTAGTGAAGGCGATAGTGTAGGCATTGAGATTTATAGTGATGATCATTAGGGATCAGGGTGATAGGTGTTACAAAGAAAGTAGGATAAATGTTAGGATAAATGTAGGATTTAAGCAAACGTATCTAGATAGGATACTATATCAATGAACGAAAAAATGTTTTCAAAACAAAGGATGTGTGGAGTAACAACTTCCATTATTTCATAAACATAAATATAATTTAAGAGAGCAAAGATACAACAGCGAAATAAGTTAAGCGAGCCGTCATGTTTTCTCTTCTTCCCCTTCTCTCCTCACCTCTTTCCACGTCCCATTCATTCTCTACAGCTGTCCTGCATCAGAGAATGCCAACAGCGGTTAAAAACTTCATGGTGAACCAGTACCAGATGAGGAACGCGAGCAGTAAGACGCTGTATGTTATTGCTCTCTTAACCATAACTGGCTTGGCCGTCCAAGTGGTCTCGTTCTTGCCCTTTTTCTTGTCATTCCAGAAATCGCAGATTTCGGTGATGAAGAAATCGCGTATGGGGTCGAACTCCATGAACGCCTCGTGCTTGCTTCCCGGTACCATGACGAGGTCACACGACGCAACGCCGCCGGCAAAGGTCTTCATTGCGTCGTTGTTACAGATCGTCTCCTCGCTGGCGCACATGAGCTGGATTCTTGTCTTGTTGAGCGCCGTGCAGTACTCGGCGGTTAGCGTGTCGTGGTCTATTCTGTTGTACTCGGAAGTGTTTAGCCAGCCCCACGTGACTCCTCCGACGTGCACCTGCTTGTTCGTACGGCGAGTGTGATTCCACGTGTCGAGCCTGTCCTGGCAAGAGCTCGTCTCGTTCTCGGGGGCATCAGGCACTCTGTGCGACTTCATGTCTCCGCCGCCGGGAAGAAACTCAAAGGCTTTCCCCAAAACGTTTGCGTGCAGCCAGGCAACGAACCGGAGAGCGGGCATGGGAACGCCGGCGAGACCCTGAACGTCCAACATCGGCGCGCTCAGCACGAGCTTGTCAATCAGCCCGGGGTTCTTGATCGTAACGTGGGTGGTAACCAGTCCTCCCATGCTGTGCGCAAACGTGAGCAACTCCCTTCCCTTCGGCTTGCCCTTTAGAACAATGCTCTTGATGAAGTACTCCGCGTCCAATACGTAGTGCTGAAAGTCTTTGGTCCATCCGCGAGTCTGAAACTTGCTCCACCTCTCTGAAAGGCCCTGCGAAATGTGGTCCATCATGTAGATATCGCAGTCCGGCATCTTCTTGGCAACATCGTACAGGAGCTCCTTGTACTTGATGTAGCTCTCGTTCCAGCCGGGAATGAAAACCAGAGTTCTCTTAGCGGCTTTGGTGGCTGGCACATGCACATAGTGGACGAGCGGAAATGAGCCATTTACTCCCTATGGGTAGAGAGCGCGCGGCAAGACAGTTAAATCGACGCAAATGTGTTAGGCAGATATACGGTGAGAAGAGGGAGGGGTGCTTGGTGGGGGGGGGGGGTGCAAGGCCATAGCCAGCGAAAGATCAAGACTTGCTTACTTACCTTCGTCCTACTTGGGAAAGTGCCAGGCTGGTAAACCTCGTCGGCCCAGGGCACGACCTCACTCAGAAACCTCGTCATTATAGCGCTGTCGCCATCCTCGGACTTGCCCATGGTGCTTCTATGTATAAAAAGGGGGAGGGGGACGCAAAGATCAGCCAACTGTTACTTGATAGGCAGCTGTTATGCTGTACTGTTGGCACCGCCAAGCACACCGCGACGAACGCCAACATCAAGAAGACTCGCGCCTCGTACTACTCAGACTCGACCTCTGACACCGACCTCCTGTTCCGCATCTCAGAGAAAAGTGCATTCCACAACGACCGCCTCGGGTAATCTGCCACGTGTATAACCACCACGGACCCGCCCCGAAACTAGCCATGATTTATTACCGCCTGCGTTGAAATTCTGCATACAATCGTATTATCAGATAAAAAACAGGCGGCTGTGACCAATAACCTTGCGAATGGGCGATGTTGTATTGAAACCACACTCACCGCAGTGCCCCCCACACCCGGCAAAAGCGCCCCGGACCTCGCACGCACAACCGCTCTATGTCCCAACCTGATCAACCCCCTGCGCCCTCCGCCAACGGCCTGGCCTACGACAGCAGCCTGCTACACACCTTGAAGGGCAGCAAATCTGTGTCCGAGGGGAGCAACTCCGCTGAGGACGCCTCTGCTCCCTCTCCTCCCTGGACTCCCGCCGAGGATGCCGTCCTCAGGACGGGACTGCTCACCAAGGGCAAGGTCTGGAACTACCTCGTCACCCTCGTCCCCGGAAGGGGGAGCGAGGAGGTGAAGACTCGCTGTTTGAAGATCATCATGGACTCGCCTGGTATGGAGGCCAACCTTCCTCATGTCCTCAAGAATCCGCTTCCCGTCGTGGCGCCCGTGCGCGCGCCCGTACCGCCTATGACCGCGCGCGTTTCCGCCGCCCTTCCCCTTGTCAACAGCGCGCCTATCAACAGCGCGCCTATCAACCCCCCTCTCCCTCCCACCACTGTGGTGCCGGTGCCTAAGGTGCCGAAGGACCGTCAGGTCAGAGAGGCAGCAGAGGGTCAAATCCGCACCATGTGGACGATCTCCGAGACCGAGTCTCTCCGCCAGGGACTCGCGGATGTAGGCAAGGACTGGAAGGCTCTGCTCGCTTTGGTCCCTGGTCGCAGCATGTTTAGCGTCAAGCAGAGATGCTACAAGATGATCAAGGATGAGGCGGCTGTTGTCAAGCACAAGGAGAAGCCTCCTACCGTCAAGAAGGAGAAGGCTGCCAAGGTCCCGAAGGTTCCGAAGGTCGCCAACGAAGCTGCCGCTGCCCCCCCCCGCGGCTGGCTTGCCTGGCGCGCCCTTCTTCTCGGCGATGCCCTCTGTGGTTCCCACTGTTCCCCAAGGCCCAGGTGGCAACGGCAACGGGTTCGCTACTACCACCACCACCACCACTACTACCGGCAGCGGCATTCCCACCAACGCCCTCCCTCCCGTGCCCGTGACCGATGCCGCCGGCAACGCCATAGCTGTTCCCGGTGCGGTGACCACTGCAACCACCACAACATCGTCATCTGTCACATCATCATCACCAGCTCAGTTAAAGGGGAATCAACCTAAGGGGAATCAGGGGAAACCGCCAGTAGGTTCGGCAGCGTCAACGACTGCCCTCATAGAAAAGCACTCGAAGATAAACGAGACGAAGACAGAGTGGGGCGTCTGCTACTTCTTATGCAACCTCTGCGCCTACAAGTGCAAACGTCGCAACGATGTGAGGCGTCACAGAAAAACGATGCACGGCGATGACGCAGGAGATGGCATCACTGCCGAGCGTGACGGTATACTGATCGCTGTTACAGATCTCAAGAGAGGCGAGAAGAGGAAGTTTGAGCCTGTTAGTATGCATGCCAGTGCGGTGATGAAACCGAAGGCACAGAGGGCACAGAGGGCACCGAAGGCACCAAAGGCACCTAAACAACCTGTTCCTAACCTTGATGACGTGAATCCCGATGCTGTGGATTATTTCAAGAACTTGGAGGAGCTGGGCCCCGATACTGCCGCCGCTTCCTCTGCTCCCTCTGTTCCGTCCTATTTGACCAAGGATCCAGTCGCTACTGGCGAGAACGGTGACGAGAATGGTGATGAGAATGGCGATGAGAATAGTGATGAGAATATACCTTCTATTCAGGAGGAGGTCGCTGTGTGAAGGAGGTCGCTGTGTGAAGTGTGAAGAGTGAAGAGAGAAGAGAGAAGAGTGAAGAAGAGTGAAGGGTGTTTGCGGAAGAGAGAGAAGGGGCGCGTTGTTACGTTGTTACATGTTACATGGTAGACGTTGTGGAGGATGTTGTCGAAGAAAGTAGAATTTGAGAAAGGGTGGAATTTGAATTTTTAGAGCAGAGGAATTTAGAGCAGTGGAATTTAGAGCTTTTAGGAAGTAGGATTAAAGACGGAAGACGAACGACGAAAGACGTCGTAGTTTGTTTACGTTAAATTGTCTATAGTTCATTGCCACTGCTCTTCCCACTAATCTTGCCCTGGATCTTGTCCTTGATTCTCATGAAAACCTCATCAAAGGGTTCGAAGAAGTGGCTCATCCCTTCCATCTCATAATACTCACTCTCGAGCATTGACGCAACATGCCTACTTTCATCAACACCGATGAAAGGATCATCCGTGCTGTGAAACTGCACAATCCAGTTGCTATTAGCCTTGATTGATTCCCATAGCCAGGGACCCCCAGAGGGAGGATACCATCCTGACTCACGTTCCCCTGCGTCGCCTAAATCAGTGTGACAAGCAGCAACTAGCACTATGCCGTAAACACTCTCTGTCTCGGCGAGACGCATTGCCGCTTCTGTGCCACTCGAATGTCCTATGATGATTGTCTGCGAGTCTACCTTAATAGTGTCTGTCAGGTGGGGAAGCCAGATGTTACGATGGGCTGCAGTTGGATCTGGCATTGATGTGGAATGAACTTCTGTGAAGAGATTTGAAGCGCGGAGCTGATCGGCTAGCGAACCGTAGAAGTTTCCAGAGAGGGGCGTGGGATAACTACTGCCTCCATTTCCTGTCGAGAGTCGAGAGAGTAGTAGCATTAGAGCATGGAGAGTAGAGGAGATGTGGGGTCAGTATTAACAACAGACAGTTGAGGAACAAGAGTTGGATTGGGTATTCACCAGGAATTATTATCGCTCTCATGTTTGGTTGGTTGGTGGCTTTGCTATGAGCGAAGTGTGTGTCTTGCTT
>JACKZZ010023046.1_pt1 | contig 16552 bp, 8 predicted proteins | sample 8027871 | NCBI WGS metagenome assembly JACKZZ01 (sample SAMN15724774, study PRJNA655200) | protist metagenome | isolation source: fluorescence activated cell sorting (FACS) single amplified genomes of... | place: USA: West Boothbay Harbor, Gulf of Maine | collected 2000-07-19
TGTATTCTATCATAGTTATTTAACTAGAGAAGTTAATGTATATGTTACATTAGCAGGTGTACCTGTAGGTCATAGAAAAAATAACGAATTCACTGGGCGTATAACTCATGTGTTACAAGAGCCATCTAAGTTTGCTTCTTTACAGAGCTTAATGTCAGGGATTAGCCCTAACTTTATTCACTCTCAAGATGCATCTCATATGTCTTTAGTTATAGCTGATTGGTCTCATTCATTTGGTGCAGTCCATGATAGCTTTAGTACTCATGCAGAGTACGTTGAGAACTTATCTCATTTAACTCGTCAAAGCTTTATTGATATCTATAATAAAGATAATTACTTTGAAGATGTATTACATAATGTTTTAAGTAACTCAGATAATTACGATAAACCACTACCACAATTAGGTAATCTAGATATTACTGATGTTCGTGGTTCAGAATATTTCTTTTGTTAGAGGACAACATATGGAAATTATTAATTTTATTCTTCCCTTTTTAGGGATTTCACTTTTTCTTTATTTAATTAGTTCATGGAGATAACTATGGAAAACAAAAGCTATAATTTAAGAGCCTTAAGAGGCGACACTACTTATGATGATGCAATGTTACAACAGGATTTAAAAGAAGATGGGATTAATATCCCTGATGATTTATTATTCAAACCAGAAATAAACAATTATGTTGCTTCTGAGTATAAGAAATATAATACTCAAAGATTAGTAGGGGAGATTAATCCTCAAACAGGTGTTCAGTTTACACCTAAAGAAGCTGAAGCTGAAGCTAATAAGAGTTATGAATTTACTATGGCTAAAATAAAAACTCTTTCTAATAAATAAAAATACCCCCTCAGAGATAATTCTCTTTGGGGGTTTAAAGTTTATGTAAAGAAGTAGAACATATCTTGATATTTCTGTATATGATCTAAGCGTTTAAGTCTTAAAGAAGCAGCAGTTTCTTTTAGATACTTACCATCACTAGTAATGAATTGGTCAGCTTTAGGTATGATGTTTTTAAGATAACCATACGCTTTAAAGAAGTCCATATATTCACCTTTAAGTTGTTGCTCTTTACCATCAACTATACTTCTTCTCTTAGGTTGAAATTGTTTCTTAAGTAAATTAGAAAGTCTGATTGGGTAACTTTTTAAATCACCATCTCTTTGGTCTGGACTTCTCCAACCAATACCTTCATATAACTTAAGCTCTTCTTCAAGTGCTTGATTAGTTCTCTTATCTTCTTCCATACTTTTTAATCGGTTATAAACAGTATCAGCTCGTCTGCCAATAGCTGCATACTTACCTGCAGTACCAATATCTAAGATAACATTATCTATTCCACCTTTCTCGCCAACTTCTTTTCTAAACTCATTAATGATATCCTTTTGTTGTCTTCTAAAGTCTTGGATAAACTCACCCATGATATCAAAGTCAAGAATCTTTTTAGCTGAACCTTCTTTAACACTGTTAACAGCAAAGAAGTAAGGAGCAAAACCATTACCATCAACTACTAAGTTATCATGTACAATAGCAAACCAATGTGGTGTTTTAGTCTTATCAGGGTTAACCATATTAACAGCATCAATCAAGGTTGCTGATTCACGGTATTGCCCTAATAGTGGACCAATCATATTAACATTGAACGTATTATACTCAGGAATAAAATGCATATGTGTGTTAGTAGCAGCATCATATACTCTTTTCTCTTTAGCTTTCTTAGTAGGGTCTAGTACTAATTGTTTCTTAGGAACTTTAACTTGTTTACCATCAGGTAAAGTTAAGAAAGTTGCTTGAGAATCATCATCTACTTCTCTATAAGATTCACTTCCGATAGAAGCTTTCTCTCCAAAGTATAAAGTAGGTTCTGGGAATCTACCAAAGAACTGTAGGTACTCTACAATATCTTTAGGTAATTGTTTATTCCACATATCAGTATTATCAAGGATAGCTTTAGCATATAAATCAGCAAAGTCAGCAACCATATCAGTATCACTGTTATAGTAAGGAGTTAACTCTTGTTTAAGGCTAGAAAAGTCTTCATCAAATAAAAACTTCTGAGCAGCATCACCATGAAATGCCCAATGCTTTCCATAGTCATCTGTAAGTAAAACTGATTTACCTAATGCATCATAGAATTTATCTGCATATTGTTCTCTGAACTTAGTGAAGTTTCTTTTAACAATATTAGATATAGCTATTCTTTCACTATCTAAATTAGCTTTAGATTTAGGGAATAACTTATTAAGACGATAAGCATTATATCTAGTATCAATAATTCTATCTATTTGAGTATAAAAGAATTGTCGAGGACTACCTTTGATTCTATCATTAACATCAAAGAGAATACCAGTACGAGATAAAACTTTATTGTCTCCAATATCCATAGCAAGATAAGTACGACCAGCTGAGTTCATGTCCATATCAGCAGTAATCTTAGGATTCCAATATGTATCATTAGTAACCGCAGTAGCTAAATCAGCTAAACCAGTATACGCTGATAATACAAAACCAAAAGTCTTCTTATCTGAATTAGATAACCAAGTCTGAATAGCTTCAGATTCTTCAGGTGTTAATTCAGGAATCTGTTTAGGAGCTAAATTACCTGTATTAACATCTAATTCTAAGTTAAATCTTTTAACTGAAGCAGTATCAATACTACCTTCTGGGGTTAGTAAACCTAATTTAGCTATAGCTGATTTTAAACTCTTACCTATTGTAGCTTGTTTAACAATAAAATCAGGTGTAAGTTGAGCAACTCTCTCTTCCCAAGTCATAGACTCAGAAGCTTTACCTAGAATACTCTTATGGGCAGCTACTAAGTTAGAGATAATCGCCATACGTTTATCTTTAATCTGACCACCATCTTTAAAGTGTTTCAAGAAATACTTCTTAGATTCAGTTCCCATTTGAGCAATACTATTAATATCATTCTTAGAAACTTTCATATGGTTAGCAACAGCATTGTTAGCTAAACTTCGGTTGATAAGATTGTTCTGTACTTCAACTGCTAAGTTCTCTGGGTAATGGCGAGCTGGTGTTGGGTCCATTTTATGAGGATTAAACTCAGGTGCGGTAGTAGCAATACCTGAATAGTCATTCATAGAATTGTTAACTTTATTAACAGTCTTTTTAAACTCTTGTTGAGCAGCTCTTTGACCTCTTGCACCTCCACCTGCTTCTGAAGCTATGGTATTAAATCTACCATTATCTAAACCTAGAAACTTCTTAACAGAATCAGACATATTAGGGTTAGAAGCTAAAGTAGTTAGTAACGCTAAACCTCCTACTTGAGTAGCAGTAGTTGTATACGGTACACTACCTACCTTAACAGCAAAATCAGATAAATCAGAAAGCTTACCTCTCTTCTTATTAGGTGATTTGTACTCCATCTCTAAGGATTTACCTTTATATCTAGGTATAAGTTGATTACGAGTAGCTAAAGCAGTATTCCAACTGTTATACCAACCTGTATTTTGGTTAGCAGGTGTCTTAGGTCGTCTTAACCCTTTTCGTTCACCAATAGTTTCTTCAGCTAAGTACTTAGAAGCACGGGCAAATTCTACACCTTTCTTAGTAGGAATGATGTAAGTATTGTTATCATTACCTTTAACCTCTTTAAATAACCCAGACTCAAGAGCAACTGAACTTAACATTGGTCCAATTAAGCTACCATTAGCTCTATCAGTATTCTCTGTAGTTTCACCTTGAGATACTTTAAGGTTCTTCATATACTTCTTATAAGCACCAGCTAATCTATTATTAAAACTATCTGCTTTCATACCTGAACCAATTTCAATAGATGAATTAGTAGGTTCTTTGTATAAATTTTCCCCTAATAAATGAGCGAAAGGGTCATCAGTATTTTCAACAGAACTTAACACTGTATCTTCTTCTATAGCACTTTGAACATCAGGGTTAATTCTACCTGACATAACTTCCATAGCAATAGCAGAAGCTGCATTAACAAAACCACCGATAGCTGCTTTATCTTCTACTTCAAACATAGAGGATAAGGTATTTAAACCAGTAGTTTGTTCAGTATTCTTTAAAACTCCTACTTGGTTCATATAAAGAGTAGCATCTTTAGCTACATCTTGAATTGTACCTAAATCAGATTCATGTACAATATTATTGAAGTTGGCAGCTAACTCATTATAGCGTGTCATATCAACTACACCAGGACGTGTAGCATACATAACTGAATCATCAGCTTCTTGCATTACTACATTAAGTCTATCTTCAAACTTTTCAATAGGATTACCAGACGAATCTACTAATTGCATGTTCTGAGCAGCATTTAATTCTTCTTGAGAAGGTTGCCTTTGAGGGGCAACTCTATTCATTTCAGCTTGAATTTGATTATCTAATTCAGAAATAGTTGGAGTAGGTTTTTCTTGCTGTATTACAGGAGCAGTATAACCTTCTTCCATTTGAGGAGGAGACTCCCAAGGTAAATCATAAGTAAATCCACCTTGAGCTTCACTCGCTTGGTTACTGAGTTGTGCTAATTGTTCTGATGGGGTTTGTAAATTTGCACCTTCAATAACAGGTACATCTTCAACACTCGGAACACCCAAATCATCAGGCATTCCAGGTCTAGTTCCACTAAATTTGGTCATTATATTTCCTTATTAATTAAACAAATCATCTGCTTTCCAACCTATCCAGTTGACTGGACCAGTAATTGGAGCAGCTTTTATAATACGACTAGGAGCATTATCTTTATCTTCAAAGATTGAAACGCCCATATCACCTATTTTACCTGCATAACCTAGAACAGGTGCTTGTCCTGATATCTGCTCTATAGCTGCATCAATCCAGCCATCTGTAGAAGTATCATATAAAGGGAAAACAGTATTAACAACTCTTTCACCTGTACCCATAATACCTGAAGAACCTATAGCACGTTGGAACTTACCCCAATCATCTAAATAAGGAGTTTCTTCTCCATACTTAGCTAAATCTCTTAAGTATTGAGCGAAGAAACCTAAAGCTATTAATGTAGCAAAAGTACCAATAGTATGTAAACGATTATCTAAAGTAGTATTAGTACCTAACATTCTTGAATAAATCTTAGGTAAGATATTAGCAGTAAATGTAGATAAGAATCCTTGGAACTGGAAGAATATAGCTGTTCTAGGGTTCTGGTAAAACTTAGGTCTGTTACTCTTTGTAGGATGCGCTATAGCTTGGTTGACAAATCTAAAAGAAGCTAATCTCATTTGTTCTTCATATTTAGCTAAGTCAACCTCACTTGGAGTAGGGTTGTTATACATTCTAACCATAAAGTCAATATCAACACCTAACTCAATTAAAGCCTCTCTAGCTGCTAAAGTCTGCTTAGTAATATTATCAGGTGTTTCAGTAGCCACATCATACACCCAACCATTAATAGCATCACCTGCTAAAGATAATCTTGCAGTACGAGTAATATTAGTTAATGATTGTAAACCAATAAATCTAAAAAAGGTAGTAATACCTCTTTGTTTCCTATTAGCACCCATATTGATATCATTACGTTGAGCAACAGATTGACTTTCTTGTAGAAAACCTAATTCAAATAAAGCTTTTCTATCAGGGTCTTTACTTATAGTATCAACTCTTTTAATTAAACCTCTACTTGCTTTATATGCGCCTTCATTAAACCAATCATATATTTCTTTAGCTGCTTGTTTAGCTGAGTCAGCAATAAAACCTTTATCAAAGATAACAGATTTATTTAAACCATTAGTTATTAAACCTAACTCAACTAAAGAAGATAGAGTAGCTAAGGGTAATTGGTTTAGAGTAGTGTAGAATAAAGCATTCTCTTGAAATGAACGCCATGTAGGGTTCTCAATACGTTTGTACTCACCCTTACGGATATCAACAAAGTCTTTCATTTCAGAAGCCAAGTATGCTGCTTCTTCAGGAGATATCTCACCTTTAGATAAAGCATCATTAATATAATAAGCTAAACGATTACCGTTATCACCTAAAAATTTATAGTTAGCTGCTTTAGCTGCAGTAGTTCCATTGATAGCCGCTAAGTTATAAAAGATATCATCATTTAAAAACTTAGTCACTTCAGGATTATTACTTAAAGCATTTAAATCTACTTGACTAGCTGTCAATGGTTCATTAAATAAATTTATATCAAACAAATCAGTAGTTTCTTGGATATTAGGTATCTCAAGAATATCATGCATAAGTTCATTAGCTTTAGTTTCAGACATACCAGTGGATTTTAAAGCTTCAACAAAAGCATTTCTATTAGAGTTAATTTTTAACTTATTAAAAGTCTTTTGCTCTAATATGTTCTTATAATTACCACTTAATTGCTCTACCTTTCTATTATAATCAAAGAACTTATCCATATATTTATAGATAGCATCTTCATGATTTTTATATTGAGGAGGTAGCTCTATATTCTTAGCTTTACTAACACTAGAAGCATTAAAATATTGTCCAGAATTTATAGACTCTGTAACAATTTTAAAGGTATCTAAGATTGTTTTATTGTTGAATATAGAAGTGATATCCCTTAAAGAATTAACTTGAAAAGAATTCAAAGCTTCTTGTTCTGAACCAATAACATTAGCTAAACTACTTTCAGTTAAATGTTGGTAATCCTCAATACCACCATTACTGTATATATTATTACCGTTAACAATAGCAAATAACTTTCTTAGACTCTCACTTCTACTGCCAAATCTATTATTAAGATTAGCTGCAAAACCTCTCCATAGTTGGCTAAAACCTTCTTCTTTAATATTATCTAATGATTTAGAAAATGAACCACCTTCTTTATGTGGTTTAGCTAAATCATTTAAATCAATATCTTGGTTAGAATCAGCAACTACAGAATCAATATCAGTAGGTGCATTCTTTGCTTTTAACTCTTGTTGATACTTAAAGTCATTACTAGTCTTGGCTAAGTTAGGAGCCTTCTGAGCATCTAATGCGCCCATGATTCCTACATTAACTTTAGCTTGACCAACAGCAGATAATGTTCCACCTAATGTACCACCAGCTACAGCAGCATTAAGTAATCTATTCTGAAGCTCATTCTCATCTAACTTAGATAAATCAAAATTAGTAGCACCTAAAGCACCAATAAATTCTTGAGTAGTCTCTGTTAATGCTTCACCTGCAGAACCCTTTAGAAATGCCTTACCTGTATCTTTAGAGATGCCAATATATTTATTTCCAAATTGAGATGCAAGTGAATCTTTAGCTACCTTAGAGATATTAGTTAATTCTTTAATGGTTTGTTGACCTAGTGCTTTTTCTGCTTGTAATAAATCACCACCAAATTTAGCTTCCGCTAATTCTTTAACTACTTCTTTTCTAGTAGCAGCATCTTTTATAAAGCCACCTGCAGCCTTATTAACAGCCTTAAGACCAAAGTAATCTAAGACACCTTGAGCAACACCAGAAGCTAAAGCTATAGGTGCATTCTTTTCTTCTTGCTCATTATATGTTTGACCAGTATAAATCACAGCAGGAATAGCTAATGAAGCACCATAAGTAAATGGAGCAGCAGCAACAGATAAGATAGTACTCACCATATAAGGGGCAGACATAGCAGCATTAGTAATTACAAAGTCAGTGAACTTACTAGCACTATCTAAAGTCCAATCACCGTCTTTATCAAAGGCTGATTGATTCTCTAATATAGGCATATCTGCAATTTCTCTTTGCAGTCTTTCTACATTAGGTTTTCCATTATCATCAAATCCAATAGTGTCACCTATTAAATCCCAAGCACCCCAGGCTCCTTCCATCATGTTAGAAGTACCCATAGCAAAAGCAGTAGATAAAGAACTTCTAGCCTTATTATCTAAAGTTCTATCATCAGAACGAACCATAACAGAGCTAGAGTCAAAAGTACCAGGAGACATAGCATATTGACGTTCATCAATAGCTATAGGCTTAGCTTTAATATCACCTTCAGTTAATACTTCTCTTTCAATATTCACTAAATCTTTAGCGATATCCCATTCATTTTGAGTACCATCTAATTTTCTTTGTTCTCTTTCAAGTCTACCTGCTAATGCAGTATTAACTTGTTCTGGACTAGAGAAAATAGTTAAGTTAGCCAATCCAGATTCTAGTAATTTATCAGATAATAAACTACCATTTTGATTAACCATATCTCCTAAGTAACGACCATAAGCATCTTTCTCACCGCTAATTAAAGGTTTTTCATAACCTTCTTTAGCAGCTAAACTAGAAACAAGATTGGCAGTCAATCTACCGCCAACATCTCCATAAGAAAGACCATCCTTAGTGATCTTAGATACTTCAGGAGTATCCACCGCAGCAATACGTAAAGAATCTCCTGTATTTAAATCCTTAACAGTATCACCATCAATATAGACGTTATTGTCGGGTTTAGTGAAAAGATCACCAAGTAAGTCTTCCTGCATATTAATACCTTTATTTATTTATTACTTAACTCATCATCAGTAATTTTACCATCATTCATAACTTTCATAGCAAAGACATAGAAGCCATTTTCATCGCTAGAAGGGTCATAATTGCTTTGAGCTTCAGCACCTAAATTCTGCCATGCTTGATATAATTTTTGAGTAATAAGATTCTGATTATAGCGAGCTTCAGTAGTTGAATTAGAATCTTTTAAAGCAATTTGTTCTACAGTATCAGAGAATCGCATAATATTTTTAGGGGAAACATATTTAATATCTTGAATATCTTCTTCTTCAGGATTGATTGCGAATATATTAGCATCTGAACCTACTTTCTGAACAGCAATAGCTTTAGCTAAGAATGGTTCTAATCTAACTTGCTTATCAGAATTATTTTTAGCATACTTATGCATATCTCGAATAGCACTATAAGTAATAGCATCCATAGCACTACGATTAGTATCAGTACTAATATCAAATCCTTTATCACTAAAGAACTGAGTAGCTTGATTACCTAACTCTGTACCAGAAAATTTAAAGTTATCAGGCTTATCACCTATAGCATCTAATACTGAATTAATACCTGTACCTAGTTTATCACCGTATTTAGAGTAAGATTCACCAGTGTCTTTATAAGGTTTAGCATTAAAAGGAATTGATTTAACACCACCATTATCACCGCGTTGATAATACTTTTGAGTGTCTTTATCCCAATAACCTACTATACGTTTACCATTAACTAAGAACTCTTTAGTTTCTTTATCAAACTTAGTAGAACTTTTTGCTTTAAGATTTTTAGCTAATCCTGTTTGACGGTATAATTCAACTGATTCAGGAGAATGTTTTCCTTCTATCAATAACTTATCTGCCATAGCATTTTTAGTTTGAATCTGTTTAGCATAGTTTTTAGCAGTCCAATCTAAAGAACCATCATGGGAATAACCTAAAGCTCTTTGTCCTAAATACATAATAGCAGCAGTAGTTAATTGATTAGTATCAAACATATTATCAAAAGTATCCATGATAGTATCTTTAGTTCTATCTACAGCTTCTTTACCAAACATATTTTCAAAGAAACCTAATTTTTCTTCTTCTTCTTGTTCATCCAAAACAGGAGGAACATCATAGTTATCTTCATCAAATAAAGAATCATGAGGAGAAGGTTGAAATCTAGTAGGCTCATAATCAGGCATACCTTTACTCTCAGGGCTTACCTGCATCTCAGTATTAGAGTTATTTAATCCTCTTGGGTCAGCAATTTCAACTGGAGTATCTTTAGATTGACCTTTTAATGCATCAATACTAGCTTGAATTTGATCATTAGTAGCTTGTTTTTCAAATTTAGAAAGATCAGTTCTAGTATTAACTTGTTCTTTCATTCTTTCTAATTCAGCTATTTGATAATCTAATTCATTTGTACCAGGAGGAAGATAGTTATCTTCATCAAATAAAGAATCATGAGGGGAAGGTGTTAATCTAGTAGGTTCTACTTTTTCTATATTTTCCCCATATTGTTCTGTACTAGGAGTACCTGTAGTAGTAGAAAACATTTCAGATTTAGCAGCAGTGTTATAAGGATTTCTTGCTAAATCTGCTGTACTACTTGATTCACCAAGCTCAATGCTTGTTAACTTAGGTTCATCTCCCAACATTAAATCAGTAGGGGCTTCTCGTACAATATGTTCATATCCCGACATTAAATCAGTAGGAATTGCTGGTACAATAGGTGTAGCTGGATACACTTCAGGAACATAGTTATCTTCATCTGTACTAGGAGGAACATCATAGTTATCTTCATCAAATAAAGAATCATGAATAGGAGGATAAAACCTAGTAGGCTCTATTTCTTCTCCTGCTAGACCACCTTGTTGAAAAAATTGATTAATATCTTTTAAATCAGCTTCACTAAAACCTTTCATTTGATCTTGTAGCATATTAGGTTGCTCATTTAACTTATTTTTATAAATATTAAAATATTTTTCTCTATTTTTTAAACCATGTAAACCAGGATTTATTCCTTTAGTTACAGAAGAAGTATTATTAAAATCTTTTACACGAGGCTTTACTCTAGTGTTCCAATAAGCTACAGCTAATTTATAAGAGACATCTGGTTGTAATGCCAAATCAGGATTGTTAACTAAATCAACACCTATCATATCTCCATACTTTTTATAGTTATCTTTTCCAGTGATCTGTATTAAACCTCGTCCTCTATATTTCCAACCATCCCCTTTTTGATCATTGCCTAAATTTTTTTCACCCCAATCGCCACCGTATACTGTGTTAGCTAGTTTTTCTGGGTTTCTTGCTAAATCTTTTGGGCTAATTCCTTGTAATCTTGATTTAGTAGTGAAGGTAGTATCAATTGCATCTTTTCCGTAGTTTAGATTTTCAAGAACAGGTTTACCATTAGATTCTTGATAAATTTGAGCTAAGAAAGCTGCTTTTTCAGTAGGATCTTGAAAGTCTTTATTATCGCTAGCTAAAAAATTCATTCTGTCATCATATGTTTTTAAAACAGTAGGTATATTATTATTATTATTTACAATACCTCCATCAGCTTTATAATGAGGAATCAGTCCACCTTCAGCAGCTTGAATAACACGACCATGGTTATTCATTTGTTCTATCTCTTTACCATACATCTGGACAGCTTGAGGGTTCATAACAAATTCACCTTCAGATAACCATGCAGGAATAGTATCTACACCTTTAGGTTCACCAGGGTGTGATTGAGGATTACCAAAGGTAACATCCCCTTCAACTGGTTTAGGGATATTCTGTTGCATTGGAGGTACATTGAATTCATATGATTCAGTAATACCACCATCAGCAGAAGTCTTCCTAGTATACTTCTTAACGTTATCCATTACTTACCTCCTTGGACTCGTCCACCTTGAGCAAACAATCTTCTAGTACGAAAGTCTTCAGTTTCTTTCATTAATCGTTTTGCTTGCTCACTATCAGCACTAATCATAGCACCATTTGGAGTATTAAGGTCTATCATAGATTGACCATCAACCATTTCAGGTTGTAATGCTTGAGCACCCGTAAATTCAGTCAGCCCAGTAGTAACACCTTCAGAAATCGCACCAGTTGCAGCTGGCACTATCGATTTCGCAGTATCCCCTAGTGTCTGCCCTAAATCTACTGTACCTGAGCCACCTAATTGTCCACCTAAAGATGAACCAAGTGAAGCTCCAATCGGACCACCTACCATACCACCTGCTACACCTCCTGCTATAGAGCCTACCGCACCTAATAAGGGATCACCTTTAGAAGCTTCTGCAATACCCTTCATATTTTCTTTTTCATTTTGGGCTAATACACCTTGATTCTTAGCTTTACCTGCAGCCATTTGTTGATTCATTTGTTGAAGCTCTTCCCAAGTCATTACTTGCCTCCTCCTGATGTAGTAGTTGACTCAGATGCTTGAGGAGCACCTGCTAAGAATGAACCCATAGCCACAGCAGCTTTCATAGGAGCATCATATTCTTCTTGCTGTAAACCACGAATACCTTGAGCAGCTTGTACTTTAGCAGTTTCAGCTTGAATACCTTGTTCTTTGAGTCCTTGAATATTCTGAAGACCTTGCTGTCCTGCTGTTTGTGCTTGAGTACCAAGACCCATAAGTGCATTAGCACCTTGTCCTTTCATTTGCATATCAGCTTGACGTAGTTGCAATGCTCTATCAGCTAAAGCACCTTGTGTAGCTTCTTGTTGTCTAGCTGAAGATAATGCTCCACCAGCTGCAGCTTGAGCTTGTAGATTTCCACCAAGATTAGACAAATCACGAGTGATATTTCCTTGACCAATACCCTGCATCATCTCTTGACCTAAGGCACGAGTAGTATCTCTACCTTCACCGTAAGCTCCTTCTAATCCCATCATAGAGCGGGCATCACCTTCAAGTCCTTGTAGTGAATTTTGGTAATCTTGAGCAGCAGTAATACCTGATCTATATGCTTGTGTAGCTTGACTAGTATCTGCTACTCTTTCTAAGTTACCTGATTGATATTCACCTGAAGCTCTATTAATAACAGGAAGTATAGCATCTCTAATAGCAGGATCTAGTGTAGAAGAAGTAGTAGAAGTTGAACCTCCACCTTTAAAATATTTAGGTTCTTGTTGCATTATTTTCTCCGATAATCATATTATAAACTACATATTGTTTCTCATACTTTTGACCTTGTTTACCAGAGAGTGAACGTATAATCCTATCCCATCCAGGTCTTCCCCAGAAAGTAATACGTTCACATTCAAGTAACTTACCAAATTCTTCTATAGTATGATGTGCATCTTTGTAGTCATTCCAACCTTCACCTGTAGTAGTAACAAGATGCAATGTCTTTTTATTTTCCCAAGTGATGACTTCTGTTAAAGTGACATTAATAAGGTTGCCTTGTTCATTTCTTACAGTCCACAACTGATGTGAACCATTAATAATTTCTTGAGATAATTCTAGTACTGTATGACTACCAGAACCAAACTCTAAAGCTTTCTTAATCCATTCAGAATATTCTTTATAATTTTCTAAGTATTCTTCAGGGCTTACATTGTCCACTTTATTCATATTGTCCTCACTTAATTTTATTTCTTTAAAGAATCAATCTCTTCTTTTAATTCTTTAATTGCTTCTACTAATAATGCAACTGTTCTACCATAAGCTACTGTTAGAGTACCATCTGAAGTAGTTAATGCTAATTCAGGTAATACTTCTTCAACATTCTGAGCTATAAAACCTATTTCATGTGTCCAAGGAGTAGCTATTTTATTATAAGAAACACCCTCTAATCTCATTACTTTATCTAAAGAGTTAGTTAAAGGTTTAATATTTTCTTTTAATCTGATATCAGAAGTTTCTGTTAAAGCACCTGTAACTGTTACATCTGTAGCTGTTACATTTGTAGCTGTTACATTTGTAAATGAAGGACTTGTTACAGTACTGACTGTAGACCCTGATAAAGAAATATTAGTACCAGCAGTAATAGATAAAGTCATAGTATCAGAGTTAGCATCAGTGGCTACACTAATACCATTTCCAGCTATTGTTAGGGTATCATTATTAGAATCAGCTACAATAGTTGATTGACCTGCTACTGCTATATTCTTAAAGATATTTTGAGAAGAGCCTCTATCAGTATTAGTAAAGGTTAAATCAAAAGGATCAGCATCACTACCTGTAGAAATATCAGTCCAGTTAATATCAATACCAGAACCTTCTACAAACTTAACTTCTTGAGTACTGATATTTACTTCAGTACCATCTCCATCTTCCATAATCCAAGTAAATGAAGAAGGTGTTGTCCACTGATAAGTTTGAGCAGAACCATTCCAAGTTAACATCTGCCCATTAGCACCATCACCTGCTTGGTCTAATTTAACAGTTCTGTTTAAATCAGCAGTATTACCTGTAAAACCATCTAATATATTTAATTCATTAGCGGTAGCTGTTACTGCAGCAATCTTATTTAAATCTAAATAGCTTCCAGTAAAACCATCTAATTTATTAATCTCTGCTTTAGTTGCAGTAATACCATCTAATAAGTTAAGTTCAGCAGTAGTTGCAGTTAATCCATCAAGAATATTTAATTCATTAGCGTTAGCTGTTACTCCATTAAGAATATTTAATTCTTGTGTACTAGAAGTAATCCCATCTAATACATTTAATTCAGTAGACGTAGCTGATACTTCATTTAATTTAGTTAAATCAGCAGCACTAGTTAGTACCGCTAAATTAGCATTATCATCTACTTGGTTAATAATATCATCCATTCCACTACGAAAATCTGTTTCATTAGTAGTTAAACCAGTAACATTATTTTGTATAGTGGCTAAAGACTTACCATTAATCGCCATATATTTCTCCTATCGACCTCTAGCCGTTACATCTACATCAGTTGAGGAACTTGCATGTATCCTAACAGAAGTAGAACTTTTATCTGTAAACCAAGTCCTAACATCAGACTGTGGTGTAATAAATATTTTTGGTGCTGCTTCGAAGTCTTCATCGAAAGTCCAGACAGTACCTAAAGAATCTACTGTTAATTCAGTATCGTCCATAATTTCAGTAGCAAAAGCTTCTAATTTAATAGCATTTAAAGTATTTAAATCTATAACAGGTGCTTCACTATTTTCTGATTTGAAGGTTAGTCTTATAACTGTTCTTGAAAAGCTTCTAAAAGTAAATGTACGTGACATAGTAAGAATAATATATTCTCTACTAGAGTACATAAATCCACCATTGTAACGATCATCATAAGTTCGAATATCAACTGGAGATTCACCTGAATCTGTATAAATATAATCATCAATATCAGAAGTACCATCATCAATATAAAACTTATTAGTATCTTGCTGACTAGATAATACTTCTATTAATATATTATTTTTATCAATAGACCAAGGAGAAGGATTACTAGATACAGTTTCTAAATTATTAACATTTAAGTAGAAATGTCTATTACGGTCTACTTCATTAGTACTAACATCAATATACCATTCTATAACTAAAGGTGTATTAACTTGACCTGTAATTTTATCAGTAACGGCACTATAAGTACCTCCAGAAACTATATCAACATTTCCAAAGTTATCCATAACTTTATCATCAGTATTTACCGAATAATGTTTACTAGATAAGAAAGCAGAATCACCATTATAGATAGCAGAGTCAGTAGCAGAACCACCTGAAATATAAATAGATGCTTCATCAGAGTAATCAGAACTTAAACCATTAACAGCAGTAGAACGTATTCTAAAACTTAATAAACCTTGTCTAGATGGTTGAAATTCAACACTAGTCTCTTCTGCAGTTACTGTAGCTACATCTCTCCATTCAGTATCACTTTGTTGTTTTAATTGAACAGATATAGTTGAGTATTGATTTAAAGCATCTTGAGGTGCTTGCCAGTTTAACTTAACAGAAGTAACCACACCTAGTTTTTCTAATGAAGTTACTACTAAATTAGTAGGTGATACTAAATTACTTGGAGTTACACTAATAATACTAGAATTATTAGAAAGAGTACCATAAATACCTACAGCATATATTCTATACTCAAATGTTTTAGATCGTACAGATAATCCATTGATAATAAATTCTCTAGACTGACCATCAATAATACCTGCAGTTGTAAAACCATTAGTACCTGCTTCTCTTACTTCAATAACAAAGTTACGGACAACAGAAAAGTTCTCAGTATAATCCCATGTTATCTTACCATTATCTTTGTCAATACGATTAAATAATAAATCAAAAGGAGTATTAGGTTTACCAGGAATAATAGATTTACTTATTGAATAATCACTTTCAAGTCCATTTAACCCAACAGCTTTAAGTCTAAAATAAATTACATCATCTTCAGACATTAAACCTGAACGAGAATATTCTTTAACAGGATAACTTACGGTAGATTCAAAAGTATAATTATCTTCATTACTTACAGATTCTTCTACAATATAGTGAGAAATTAAAGAATCATTATCTACAATATCCCAAGTTAAAACACCTTCATTTTTAGACTTCTGAATAAAGGTAACAGACGAAGGTATATTAGGTGTTAACGGAGGTAATTCAGCTGTATCTGAATATTCACTAAATTGATTATTTAAACCTAATGCTCTCAATCTATAATTAGCAATTTCAGTTAAAGAACCAATATTATTTATAATAATACTTCTTTGATCTGGACCAGCAGTAGCTTCTAAATCAAATACACCATTATCGAAAGCCACTTCTAATTGATATAATTGTACTCTAGAAAAGTTCTCTTCATGCTCCCAAGAAATAACAGCTTGATTATTATTTTTTCTTGTTATTAAAATATCAGTAGGCTTAGAAGGAACTCCTGGAGTATACAATCTAGTATTAGATGTTTGGCTTTCTCTTCCTATTAATACATTACCTGCTTTAACTCTAAACTCTTTAGGGTTACTTAAAGCAGCTATACCATCAAAAGTAATAGTATTAGTAGGATAAGTAGCATACATAATAGTATGCCATTCATCATCTATTTCAGAATTGGGATATCTAGCTTCTACTTCTGCATATAACCCTAGATGCTCTATATCTGCTTCATTAAACTCCCAAGAAAATACTAAAGTATCATCATCAGTTTGAATTAAACTAATATTAGTAGGAGTA
>JACKZZ010021282.1_pt1 | contig 16535 bp, 8 predicted proteins | sample 8027871 | NCBI WGS metagenome assembly JACKZZ01 (sample SAMN15724774, study PRJNA655200) | protist metagenome | isolation source: fluorescence activated cell sorting (FACS) single amplified genomes of... | place: USA: West Boothbay Harbor, Gulf of Maine | collected 2000-07-19
GAGAAAGCGTTCGACACAAAGGCGCTGCTCCTCCAAAAGCTGCGCCTCAAAAAGGAGGAAGAGGAGCGAATCTTGCGCGAGGAAGACGAGCGCAAGCGAATGGCGGAGGAGGAAAGGCAGCGCAAAATCGCGGAGGCGGAGGAAGAGCGCTTGCGGACCATAGCGGAAGAGGAGGCGCGCCTGAAAAAGGAGGAGGAAGAGCAAAAACAACGGGCGCGAGATCTGGAGGATCTCAAAAAAGAACTGCTGGAGATCGAAGAAATCAAAAAAGAACTGGGCGAAGAGAATCAGTATACTAAATAAAATAATAATATTTTGTTTTATATTATAATATCAAAGGGTTTATTATAATTATTATATTAAACTTTAATATGACATATTGTGATGAGACTCTTGACACACAGACAGAGTCTTCTCTGTGTGCATATAGTAGTTATAACTTATAATTATATAGATAATAATTTTAAAGGTACGACCTGTGGATCTCGGGACCTGATGGCGAAAAGCTACTGGAGGCCGCTGCAAACAGCCAGATGGAGGATGATTCGAAGTTAATAGTGGCCGCGGCAGAGGAAGTGGCCAAATGCCTTCGCAGTGGTCAAATGCCTTCTCCAGATGGAGGCGCAGGAGGCTTTGATTAAGAATTCTTCCCTGACTTCATGATCTGTAATAGCAGGCAAGGTGGCCCCCTATTATATTGTACTCATTACCATTATTTTCGATGGTGATTCAAGCGATGGATGATATATTACTAATATTAGAATTATAATAGAATTATTAAATTTTAGATCGGTGTGCAATTTATTAAGTATTATAGTAGTGAACACATATATGGGTTCGAAGTCCGACTTACAGTTTAATAATAGAGCAGTTTCGAACCTAGGGGGGAATGCTTGGCGCAAGCTTCACACGACTGTGTATATTAGGGGCGCAAATTTTTGGAGAAAGTCTACGTAGCGTAAGAAATTAGCTCTAGGCAGCCATCTCGACAGACTTTACGACCACCGCCTGGGCTCTCAATAGCGCCCTAGCCCGGGGGCAACTATATCTTATGCTGTTAATATCGAAAGACTATATATTAATACTATTATTTTAAAATATGGGGTGACATAGGGTGGGGAAATTTAAATTAATTAATTTTGTGTCGACTGCGACATATATCTTTGTTTAACTTAATATCTCTACGATGGTCCTGTGCGTTTTGCATAAATTCTCTGACTAACTTCGCTACGAATGTTGATGTAGTCCTACTAGATATAATATTGAGAGTTGTTATTAAAAGTTGTATTTCTTCAGCGAATTATTACACAAATTCGAAATTAGTAATATGATTTGTTGACAACATTCTCTCAATCGAGACAGTAGTTTTCTTTCGCAAATCTTTTTGGTCACGACGTCTTATTATAATATTAGTATACTGGGAAATTCAAAAAGTTTTTCTCTCACATGTGCTCTAATACTAATAACTTCTAAGTTTAAAATTTATCAATAGAATTCTTTATTAACTCAGTTTTCGGAGTTTCTTATTTCTATTGATCTTAAAAGGCTAAAGCTCAAGAGCTCATGATGGACGCCAAGTTTCTTTTACAATAATACACTGTTGCTTGTTGGAAACTGTCGGATACAGAAGATTGAACCATTTTAACCAACATAATTCTTCAAACAAAATTTATAGTACATACTTCAATATTTAGTTATTTATTTTGAGCAATTTTAGGCAGGTATTCTTATTGAAATGAAAGTGTTGTTTGGACAAAAATCGGTTCTGATATTATTAATATGTAATTATTTATATATATATATAAATAGTAGATTATCATTACTTGTGTTGTAACTAAGACATGTGGCTATAAAATAGACTCGTCTCAACTCGAGAGATGACACCTCAGTGCAAAAAAATGACGTATAATTATTAATAATATAGCTTTTCAATAAAGGTGTTAACTTCTTCCTTGTGTGAGGGTAATCTATGAAGAGTAGTATACCAAGTAACGCATGATTTCTCTCATCATTTTCGCATTGCTAAATAATATCTTTCGTAACCTTCTGAAATTACTGATTAATATTCTGTTGCACTCCCAGTTCAGAGTGAAACTTGTATTTTTTATTGGCGGCTATCATATTACGCTACAATTAATATTTTAATATTAAAAATTTCTGATAAACAATAATTAATATTATTACACGATTTCGCGCGTTATATTTTGATTCGAAGTTAATACTAAATTGAAGAGAGTCTTATTCGTGATAATTTCAATGCTGGAGCAGGCAATCCCGCTTCATTCTAATAGCTTCTTATTGACCTATAATATGGTTCAATATTATTCGTGTGTTCTTTAACAAATAGTGTGAGTCCAGCAAGTTTTTTTAAGACGCGCGTTGAAGTCTCGGCTCGGGACGTATTAAGAAATACTTGAATGTGTTTTCTACTACCCGAGCCGGGACTGACCTCAAAATGCGCGTCTTAAAAATTTCCCAATTTGTATTATGCTGATTTAATATTATCAGATCATAATTTTAAATTAATACGAGACTGTTGAATTTCCCAATGAATTTCCTAATAGTCCTATGGCGAATAAGTTAGTTGTTGGTAGCGAAACGTTTCGCGGCCACAATGTGGTGGTCACAGGCGCCGGGAGCGGTATGGGTAAAGAGACGGCGAAACTGTTTTCAACACTAGGCGCGAATCTGGTACTATGTGATCTGAATGCGGACGGCTTGAAAAAGACCGAGAGAGAGTGCAAAGAGTGTTGTGGTGATGGTGCCAGTGAGCGAAGAAGAACGAAGTTAAAGTCTTTCGTGGTGGATGTTGGTTGTCGGGCGGAGGTCGAGAAGTTTATTGGAGACGCTCTATCCTATTTTCAACGAGATGATGACAAAAATAATCCAAATGCCCCCCCAGTTCTGAATATTCTCGTGAATAACGCTGGCTGCGCAGACATGTTCTCTCTCTCGCACTGCCAGGACGAGGCGGGCCTCGAGAACTTTGAGAGAGCCTTGGAAAGGCAATGGCGCGTGAACGCATTAGCGGTCGTGCGGCTGTGCAGAGGGTTCTATACAGCGCTGCTGAGAGGAGGGCGAGGGAAGAAGAGTAGTAGCAACATAGTGAACATTTCGTCCTCGGAAGGCACGGGTGCCACACTGTTCAACACCCCCTACGTAATGGCGAAGCACGCTGTGGTTGGTCTCACCAAAGCTTTGGCCCTGGAGCTGGGACCTCAGAATATTAGGGTAAACTGTGTTTTGCCTGGGCCAATCAACACGCAGATCAATCACTTTATACCCAAAGAGAGCAAAGAGAAGTACGCAAAGAAGATGGTGCCGCTTCAGCGCTACGGTGAAGCGAGCGAAGTAGCAAACGTCATTGTGGGCATCTGCCTACCCTGTCTCTCTTATCTCCATGGAGCCTGCATTCCCGTGGACGGGGGACATCCACCCAGAAACGCGCTATTGCCGTCGAAACCATGGTGGCGCCTCGAAGAAGATGATGACTCAAATCAATCATCAAAACTTTGAGAGAGACATGAAAATTATTTATTTTCTCTGATTCTGACTTCAAAAAGCGTGAAATGTGATTGAATCAGATGTTCTTCAGTTCAAACTTTAATTTTAACAAGCATACTTAATAATAAATAATAAATTTTAGAAATTCTGCTTAATAAGGTTGTTTCGCCTTTAATAATATTTAGTACGTATTAACTTTTAAGCGCATATCTGGTTCCAAATTGTCTTTATAGAGCAGCAAAATTCCCCAAGTCCCGTCTTTTAGGATGGGGAATTCTTATTACTGCCATAATTGACAGTGATTGAATCTGACTGACATCGAGATTCTCAAGAACTTATATTATCATCATAATTAATGGACTTATTAAATTAGAGAGATTTAAATATTACTAATTAGTAATAATATATTCTTAACATAGTTGACTTAACAATGACAGCTGCTAGTATGACAGCGGCAGTGGTACCTAAGATCCCTACGGCTGCACTGACTCCCACCACTACCGAGGGGTCGTCGGCGCGTGTGCGCTCGAGCTACGGTAGCAAGATGCTGGCCGAGATTGGGAGTGTGCATAACTCGTGCGTGGACGCGCTGCTCACAGACTTTTACCAAATCACGATGGCGTACGCCTACTGGAAGACGGATAAGCACGAACAATGGGCCGTGTTCGACGCCTACTTTCGAAAGTGCCCCTTCAAAGGGGAGTACTGCGTGGCCGCGGGACAGAACGAAGTGGTTCGCTTTTTGAACACATTCGGCTTCTCCGCGTCGCAGATAGAGTACCTCAAAGAGCAAATGCCCACTGCGGAGCCCGCTTTTTTTGATTATCTGGCGGGACTGGACACCTCGAAACTGATCGTGTTTGGAATGCGGGAGGGGGAAATCGTGTTCCCAAATGAGCCGCTACTACGAATCGAGGGACCCCTGATTCTGTGTCAACTCTTGGAGACCACGCTGCTAAACCTATTGAATTTTCCATGCCTTATTACCACAAACGCGGCACGCTATCGGCAAGTCGCAACGGCCAGCAACTATAATGAGGGACCCAAGAAGGACCCGATCCTGATTGAAATGGGCACGAGAAGAGCGCAGGGCCCCGACGGGGCCTTCACAGCGAGTCGCTACGCTTATCTAGGCGGCTTCGATTCCACATCCAATGTCAAAGCAGGACATGCATTCGGGATTCCAATAAAGGGTATTATTATTATTATTATTATTTTACGGTTTTTTGCCACTAGTACACTGAGAAGAACTTTCAGAAAGAGTTTTTTAGGGTTTGCGCGCTTTCCTGAAATTTTTCTCGAAGGGCTTAATAATATAGCTGTGCTCACATCTAATATGAGACTTAATAGGAAACCCAGGCATCTCTCAATCCTATTACTAAAACAGAGTAAATACCTTAAAAACAATATTTTCTGAAATCCAGGAAGACGTCGTTCGGTATATTATATTAATTAAGGTACCCATGCCCACGCTTTCGTCACTTCATACGCGTCTCTGGATGAGGTTGACTTGCCGGAGGACCATCCTATCGGTGCCAAGTTCAAGGAGAGCGTGTTGGACTTTCGGCACAAACTAAATTTCCAAAACACCAACGAAGGCGAACTGGCGGCTTTTATTTCTTATTCCTCCGCCTTTCCCGACGCGCTGCTGAGTTTAGTGGACACATACGAAACGCTACTGAGCGGCATCCCCAACTTTCTTTGCTGCGCCCTGGCCCTGCTGGAGCGCGGGCGGAAGCCGGTGGGCATAAGGCTAGACAGCGGTGACTTGGCATACCTCAGCAGGGAGGCCAAGCGAATGTTTGAGGAGGTGGCGGAACTTTTGTGGGTTCCGCAGGACTGGAGGCCGTTAATTAAAAACTTCGTCGTGGCCGCGTCCAACGACATAAACGAGAAAACACTGCAGTCACTCAACGACCAGACACACGGCATAGACATATACGGAATTGGAACCAATTTGGTACCATTATTGGCTAAATACGAGTATTATTTATAATTAATCTAAGTGTAATTAATTAATTAATTTATTTATTGATTTATTAACTAGGTCACGTGCCAAGCCCAGCCAGCCTTGGGCATGGTGTATAAATTGGTGGAGTTGAATGGGGAGCCGCGCATGAAGTTGAGTCAAGAATTCACGAAGGTTTCAGTACCTTGCCGCAAGACCGTCTTCCGCCTATACTCCTCAACCGGGGAACCGATGATAGATCTAATGCAAACCACGGAGGAACCGCCGCCAAAAGTGAATCAAAAAATCTTCTGCAGATCTCTATTCGATGAGACAAAACGCTGCTACGTCACGCCATCGAAGGTATTACTAATAATTTAAATTATACAGAGAGAATTCGTTTAAAAATTTCTTCATTTAAAAGCCATTATCATTATGCCATAATATAATTTTCAGGTAGAGGAACTGTTGGTAAAGATTTGGGGTGTGGGTGAGAATGCTTCGAATACGCCTATCGACGTGGATAGAGTCTCAGGGACTAAAACGTACCACCTGGCGGACTTACATGAAAGTAGGGCATATTGCATGAATCGACTCAATAAATTCCGGCAGGACATTTTGAGACCGCTGAATCCAACACCCTACAAACTCGCTGTGAGCGATAAGTTCTTTCACTTCTTCAAAGACAAGTGGCAACAGCAAGCGCCGGTGAAAGAACTGAGCTAATTTTTTTGGCTGTGCCTTTATGATATTATAAGTAATGATATGGCAAAGATATTTATATTCGAATAATATAGCATTTATGGTCTACCACAGTTGCATTGGACCAGAAATAATATTAGTAGGTAGTGTTTCTTTAAATATGTCTTGAACTTTGTGCACTATTAATAGTATTGCAATATATTAGAATAATCTCTCGCATTAAAGTGGTGAGAACATTTTGCAGCAAATTTTGTAGTTCCTACAAAAGAAACCTTAATATCGGATCGATGCGCGCGAAGAAATCTTTTCTCATCTTTTGGTCTGTGCGGCTCGTAAGAGCTCACATACACTTATTAATAGTTAATATATATTGGCAATGCATTTATTATTCTGACAATATAGATTTGTCAATAAATATATAATGTAGCGGCATTATATGAGGTTCGGAGAGACGTGTTCAGTGAGAGTTTAAGAAGCAAAATATTCCGCTACAAACAGCATATATATAGTCTTAGAATTCTGTTAAATAGTCGAAGTCTTGTATTAAATTAAAAAAGATGACATATTTAATATTTATTGCTCTAAGACTATGTAAAAATCAAAATGTAAATTAATTAATAAACTATACCTGGCTATTATTATACTGATGCATCATTTTTTCCTCTGCGTGTTCCTTCCGGTCACCTTTACTTCGCCGAAAGATAGAGCGCTGTCGCAGGCACAGCTAGATACATGGGTGAAAGAAGCGCACAAACGGAGGGATGTCCGTGTCTTCTATGTGGGGGACGTTCTAACCGAACGCCATCGACAGCATACGATCAGCATAGTCGGGGACATGGACTTGCCCTACAAAAAATTACCCGTAAGAACCTATAAAATGTGGAGTTATTTAGGGGTGGGGGAGCACTGGCGAGCAACTATCAACCTGGGCAAATCAGCAAAAGAAGAAGAAGTCACCAATCCCATTGTGTACAATCTTAGCGCGGCGGCCAAATTTAAGGTTAGCAGCCTTCGGAAAGAAGCTTCTTCTGAAGAGACCTTTGATGATGATTATGATTATGATTTTCCTCTTTCGCACACGGCTATTGACACTGAGCGGCGGCATTTCTGGGTTCCGGCCTTCAATGAGCAGGTTTCCTGCGATTACTACATGAAGTCGGATCCGGACTCCTACCTGAACGTGCCCAAGATAGTGCAGCGCCTCAGCTGTTTCAACCCCAGCAAGCCTGCGTATCTAGGCGTGGTGCACGTGGTAGCACCTGACCAGCGAAACTCCCTCTTCTTCGGACACGGGGGCAGCGGCTACCTCATCTCCAAAGGCCTCATCCAGGCGGTGGGAATGTGGAGCGTGTTGTGTCTGGCGGAGGCCATACAGAGCAGCGACGGGGACGGCATGGAGGACGTGCTCATGAGTCGCTGCATCCGAGACCACTCACCAGGGGAATTCAGGTTTTTAGGTAAGACCAAGACTACTAGTTCTTCAACTAATATTAATATTAAGGGCCAAATTGAAAGACTAGTAAGTAGTAGTACTAGTCAGAATAGTATTAGAGTGCAGCCGTACGCACACACTATGACTGAGTTCGTTTTGAATTTCTACGAGACGCCTAACTACACTTTGAACGGCACACAGATCCGTTTCGAGAAAGGGGACCGGGTGCACCTCGTGCCGCCCGGCCTTTCCGAATGCATCCTCGTGGTCCACCCCATTGACCACGCCAGCCAGCTGCGCACGCTGCACGAGCGGCTGTGGCACACCCGGTATCACGTAGGCGGCACCTCCGCAGAGTTTCCACCCTACATCTCCCGCGGCCGCACACGAGGAAACTGTCTTCCGGACCCCTTTCTGATCGCGACACAGGCGGAGGTACAGCTGTCCAAGCACGCGGAGAAAATGAAGGTGTGGGAGGCAGGAGAAATGGAGGACCTCTATCAGTGCTGGAAAAGGTGGCACAATTTCAAGCCTTCTTTTTTTTGTAACTTTGTGAGCATCGAGGCGAAATATTTTGGATTGAAGCAGGGGGGCCCGATGATGTCGACAGCCGAAGAGTGCAAATACGCCTGCTGCGAGTCGGCATTCTGCGGCATTTGGCTCTGGCGCAAGGGCGACGGCTGCTGGATGGGTGGCAAGGAAGTGGCTGTCCACGGACGAAGCCACAACGAGGATCCGCCCTGGACAGGCGGCATCAAAACCTGGTGGGAGCGGAGCACCGCGTCCAGACTCAGAGAAATATTATGGGAGAGTAGTAGTAGTGGTAGTAGCTTAGAAGTCTTGGAAAATAGTGTAACTGGTACGCCAACTATTAATAAAGATTCCAAATTTGACATAAAAGACTCCCTTCAGAATCATCATCTAGGCTCGTCGGGACGGCGCTATCCCATTCCAACATCCAAATTAATTTCGAGCCGAAATCTTCCCTTCGAGAACTACTATTTCGACTATTTGAACTTAAAAAACACAACAAGTCTCGATGGTGTGCTGGACCTTTATATTGATGACCCAGATTTTCACCGCTATGTGGATAGAGTGTTAGAACAACAGGAAGAGAACGACGCTGCGCGGCGAAGAATTTTTAAACGCTTCCAATGGCATCAAAGCCAGTCTAGAACTCTTTAGTAATTCTGCTCGGATGTAACTACTTTAATTAAAAATTTATCATTATTTATTTATTTTACAGCAAATTATTATTTGATTGATCTGAAGTTAGAACCGAATTTTGGGTGTTCTTTGTTCTTCACAGAAGTACATATGTTGGAACAAAAAAGAACACATGCAAAAACCTGATTTTTGGGCATTATTCAACAACACGTGTTTAGCAGGCCTACAACATTACGCTATTATACTCAGACGCATACATACTAGCACTGGCAAGGAATTAGGAGTTGCGACCGAAAAAAAAGCGCCTGGAGGGTGAGATAGCCATAGTAGTAGTGTCTGCATTGCAATCATAATATGTGCATAATATTCCTCTGCGTGGCATGCCATATAATAATTTCAACTCGTATAACTTAATAAAACTCGTATATTATTAAAACTCATATAATAATAAAAACTCATATAATTAATACAATAAATTATAATAGATTATTATTACTATTATTATTATTATTATTACTCGCTCGAAGAAGATGAGCACTCAGATCGAGTCTGAGATCGCCTCAGTGGAGCAGCACCTCTCGTTCGCCAAAGAGTTTATCGCGGAGCAGGACGGGTTGGAGCAACAGATTCTCGCTGAGCACAAGCTGCGCATGGACCAATTGGTGCGTGACAATCGCAAGAAGAAAAACAAGGAGAGGAAGAAGAAGATGGACATTTTAAATTTACAACAACAACATTATGATTATGATTGTTCAAGTAGTTGGGATTTAAATAATAATTTTCTAAGTAAAGACTCTAATATTGACTCTTCTTTTTTGAATTCACTAAGTCGAGGTCCACCAGGGGATAATATTAATTATTTTAGTACAGTTAATAATACTGGGCAGGAAAAAAATCAGCGAGGAGGCTCTATGGTCGTGATAGAAGAGGAAGAGGAGTGGGATGACGCATCGCCGCCAAGAAATAATAATCATAATTCTAATAGTTATAATTCTTCAAATTCTTCCAGCACAGCAGCTGCTGCTAGAAACGAACAGGAACTTATGAGGAACGTGAGATCAGTACTAATACTGATCAAATTTGTTATTATATTATTATTATATTAGTTTTGTAATTATTAAATTAGTATTTGTATTCACTTAGGACTGGAACGAATATATATAATAATCATTAGATCTTGCTATTAGCAGTAGTTAAAAACATTGTGAACGTGAAAGATACTTCGATATGAGGGAGTGGCCCTAAACGACATGTGGCAAAACAATTTGGATGGAGTCGTTCAGGTGCTGCAGAGCAATCGGGAAAATGTCTTGGCCATTTCGCAGCGGAACAAAGCACTGTAATTAGTAGTACTATTTATTATAATATAGGCTTAGGCTAAAGAATTAATATCATAATCTTATATATGTTGACAAGTTTATGTTTGCGTCCCCCCTCTTTAACGTGAAAATTCCAATAGCCGGATAAAACGCCAATTTTTCACTCTGGATAGCTGTGCCCCCCCCCTCTGAAAATTGTGAAGGGTAAAATCGGAAAACCCCGTTTTCAGTCGTCAAACCCGCCCAGCATAACACAAAACAGTTAAAACTCCGCACGCCATAAACCTGCGCGTTAAATCGGGAAACCATCAACACGGCTATGTAGCGCTGGTATCTTGCCAGCTCGGCTAAGAAATATTATTCTAGCTAGCCCATTTCTCATTGCATGATTGGGGGAAGGGGAAAAATCCAAAGATAAACTTGTCACCATAATAATTAATTAGGCACGCGAAGCTGCTCCAGATGAACCGCGGCTCGCAGCAACTAACGACGGCAAGCCTCCAAACCAGCGAGCTTTTTAAGGCCCTGATAGGCGAGTACGAACAGATTTTCGAACTGATGCGCGCCAGTGGGATGAAAGTGCGAAACCGTGACAATAGCAATCCTTCCGCTGGCCTAAGCGAATACACCATGTCACCGCAATTGCAACGCTAGTATTAAATTATGCTAGTAATATGATACTTATTACTAATTAGGCCTTAGGCTTTGGATTGTTTTATTAATAAAGTTATTAATATTTGGGATTCGAAATATAATAATAATAATAATAATAGAATTCTCTTTCCTCATTTTTTAGAATTGTGAGTACCTAGAACCAGATAGTATCTGTGACGAAATTTGTGCTCAGTCACTTAATAGAGGTTCACAGACGATGACAGGAATCTCGACAAGAGGCGGTATTAAGCCGCTGCGTCTTAAAAGTCTGATTGTATAATAAGCGTCTTATAACTATGTATCGATTGAAGTTCTAGAGTCTGAGAAGTGTTTTTGTTCAAAGGCCTGTACCAGGATGAAAGTTAGGACTCGAGAAAGTAATATAGTTATGGAGCGAAATTTTCGTAATATATAAATTATAGATTATAACAACATGTCATAGTGAACTCAGGACTGAACTCTCAAAACTAAAAAACTAATTATCATTTTAGACCGAATATGTAGTAGTTCCTACAGAAATTTGTTTGGTCTCCTATAAAAGAGTGTTCTTTCGAAGGCGGAGGATCCAGTCGAACTTCACTCTCAATTTTAGCCTTTTATCATTAAATCAGTTTCCGCCTAATTAACTTAATATTCCTCGAGTATCATAATATACAACTCTGACTGCACACTACATGAATGCCTACAGCCTCAACTGAAAGAAAAAAAAATCGAAGTGGCGTTTTATGAAGGGTAGAATTTGGACCTCTTTTCAATGATCGCTACCCTTCATAAAACGCCCCTTGACTACTCCAACTTATCCAAGTCTAATACTACCTCTTTCTATGATGTGCCCATGTTGACAAATTTTCACCAACAATTTGCAGTGATCTAGTAGTAGGGTTTAATAAATGATGTTTCGATCGTCGCATTTCCATCCATGAAATCAATATTTGATCATGTTCAGTAATTTCGGCCCCAGAATCCATTGACTCAGCCAATTACTGATTGTTACACGTTCGCCCGGTCCAGCTTCACCCAAATGTCACAAATATCATATGTCCAGCCCAATCCTCAATTTCATGTTCGCCATCCTATTTTCACAAATCTCGACAAACCTTCCAATCATATTCCTACACTTCAGGCGCGTTAGCCAGCTTGGATAATATCAACATCTTCGAGACGTTCTGTGTCTGTACGTTTTCTTATAAACTCCTACTACTACTCTAAAGTTATTAGGGCTCGTCAATATACTTAATAGAGCTGTAATAATTTGTATATAGTTATTTAAACTTTCCTGAGTCATTGTCAACCATGTCAATCTTTGGGATCTCTAAATTGATGAGGCGTCTTGCCACTATTGAATTATTGCTCTTTTCGGGGGCTTTATCCCTGCGCGCTGGCCACAAGTCTGAGATCCCCTCCGACGGGACTTCGACGACTTCTCCCGATTCCACTAGGTCTTCTTCTGGTTGCGAATTCGAGTGGGGGAGAGCTTAAGGATGACGCACTGGACAAGCACTCTTCTCGGGCTTTGCCACCTTCATCTGTTGGATATTTAGAGGCGTTAAGAGATGCCAAAAGTCGAGGGGACGAATTCGAAGAACATCTACGGAGTCGGAATCGGGCGAGACAATGGAGATATTGGCGGCAGAAGGTGCGAGCTGCGAACACGGAGTTTCGTAGTCACTTAGCGGAGGCTGCTAAGCATAAAAACACCAAGTTGTGTACAGACGTTGATGCATCTAATGATCGGATACGACAAAGATACTTAGCAAAATTATTACACATGGCATCAAACGTAGAGGCTCGCCCAAGTGGGGCTAATGTAATTAGATAGTTCGATGTTCTATTTATTATATTCGAGATAAAATGTTTTTCGAGGGTGTGGCTAGCTGGGGCTGTTGGAAATAAATCTGTGAGTATGAATGACACCCTCCCCAGAAAAAACTAATACCCTGATATGAATTTTAAATTATGATTTTCGTGTTTCAAATATTTAGGCCAAATTATTACCAATATGAAAATTTATTTTGATAAAAAATATTAACAATGATTTTTTATACATATTATATAATTGTAGAAACGGAAGTTAGTATTATAAATGTTGAACACGCCAAGTGCCCTGAAAATAGATAATGCTATAACGGAGGCAACAGAGGCAAACCAAGCAAAGCTGCTATAAGAATGGTTTGAGCGTGACTGGGGTCCTGCTTCACTAAGCTGAGTGAATAATTGATAATATTTAATTGCGTCTGGAAATTATGATTAATAATTTGAAATGAGATTGATAATACCCTATTCTGCCAATTGTTATAATATGTATATAATAATTTCTCGGTTTAAAATGTTCATAGCGGTAATAATTACTATCAGGCTCAGACTAATTGATAAGATTAACTTGCATCTGAAAATTATGATTAATAATTTGAAATGAGATTCTACTTGAATCTCATTTTACAATATTCTCAATGAGAATATTTTAAAAATTGGAACTAAATTAAATACACGTCGATTCATATAACTAAGTATTGTTTTAAATAATTACATAAAAAATGTCGCTTAAGTTGTAGTTGCTGGTTTCGTACTACAACTTGACAAAATTGAGATACATGTTCGTATAAAATGTCCTTACGCATTCTGTAGCTGTGTGTTAATCTAAATAGTATTACGATCTATTGGTGATTTAAATTTTATTATATATGTCGGGGCGTCAGCCGTCAAGCCCCCCTTGTCTGACGGCGACAGACGATTCTGCTCGCTTTAGTGGCAACCTTCCAATTGTTATAGCTTCTAAGAAATGTGTGAAGAAACAAGACTTCCTACTGTGTGTAGGGAGCATTCTGCCCGCCTGGGTGGCAGGTGGTCCTACTTACTGCTCTGACTGGAATGAATATAACATATTACATAACATAATATAACAATAACATAACAGAATATAACATAACATAATATAAAGACCTCCTAGGAGCTTACTGCTCTGACTGGAATGAATTATTAATCAAGCACAATGAAAGGAGATCTAGATGAGTGGGCCTTCCAGTCCCTAATAATTGATCTAAATACTTGTAGGAGGAATTGGAATTTGATTTAGGGAAATGGAGTCTAGATTCAGTGTTCGAGATTCTTTTGTTCGGACGCTTCTCCGTTGAAATAGAGAGAATTCCGTATTACAGTATTTTTTTTTCCGTTCGTTCCAGGGGTATTATTATATTCCGTTCATTTTTAATTAGGGCAGTGTACCCTCAATTATCGCCTTGGTTCGAAAATTCTGAGCTAAATATAATTCCCCCACACACAGTCAGGTTAAAAAATGGGTGATGAGATAGGAAATTTAAAACCGTAGAAAGTTTCCTCAATAGCTATTATAGCCATAATATGACAACTTTGTTTCCTAGAAAAGACACCAGTATGGATAAAGATATATACTATTAGTATTTCATAATATTTCATTACATGATTGTTTCGAAATTTCTTTTTGATGAGCTAATTTGATGAGTCCTGCGTTATTCTCCTTGGTTTCTGTTTCGTTAATGTCTCTGCTTAAGGGGAGATTTTATCCCCCAATATTCGATTCGTTCGACTAGTGAGAACTTAGACTAAACTGTTTAATAATACTCTAAACCTTTCCTTTGGAATTGTGCCATCTAATATTATAAAATATTAAATTTAAATTTAAATGCTGTTAATATAATAAATTTTTATTATTTAAAATATTGATAATATAATTATTAATATATTTCCACCACTCTATGTATATATTTATTAAACTGTTTAAACTATATTAATTTTAAATTTTAAAATTTTCCCCATGTCAAAAAAAGATGAAGATGTCGAGGTGGACCTAACCGGTCTATCGCCCAAAAATAATGGCAAACATAATGGAAGTGGAAAGTCTGATAGGCAGGAGGTTTTTTTCGATCAGGTGCTCTCTTCCACAACCTCTCACCATCGGAAGTCTAGGCATCATCATCATCATCATAATAATAAGAAGGACGACGTCGTCGAACCTGATAATAATCTTATTATTAAAAGTCGGCGTTCCGACCTTCTATCCAGCTACTACGAGGCGTCTAGTACTGAAATGCGTTCTTCCACCGAGAATATCCGCAGCCTGATGAAGCAGCGTCAGGCAGAACTAGAGGAGCTTGCGCAAGAGGAGACGCGGAAAAAAGAGGCGTTCTTCTCATTAGGCACCGCAAGTTCAAACCCAGAATCGCTCGCCGCCTCTTGTTCTACTAATTTTCCTACTACTAAAGATCTCGGGGAGTTCAATTTGGCATTGAAGTTACCCTCTTCTCGCGGCGATCAATGTCATGGCAGAATCAGTCGGAGACTCTCGCATCCGCAGCAAAGTACTACAATACCTACCAATAGTTTGTTTGCCCCACCGGAGCGCAAACGGTCCAAAAGCGGACCAGGGTCACGGCGAGGCTCTGCGGCCGATCAACTAGCGGAAGAAGCAAATTTTCTAGGCCTCACAGCCTAAGAATTGCAGCAGATCACGGAAGAAGCGGAGATCCGCCGGACGTCCTCCTCGCGCGCGCTAAAAGACCTTCTGCGAAGGAAATCATCCGCCGGGGGAAAGTCGTTGAAAGGAGCTATTAGTAGCACTGACTACTCAGACGATGACAATACTAATAATAATATACAGGTTCAAAAGTTCAATTTAAGTTCTCCGAAACTACTCACTCAGAAGAGTAATAATTTGGACCAGTCTGTATTTACTATAGGCCCGGAGTCTAGTAATAATGCATCACAACAGGCCGCTAGTAGTAAGGTCCTGACGTCTCAAAGTCGTATCAAGAAATTTATACAGGGCTGGTCCAGACGCCCAGCTTTCAGGAATCGGGTCCGATTTGACAAGGCTGCGTTGGATGACGATTCCGAGACTTCCTCTGAAGAGGAGGGAGGAGGTGGGTTTTTCAAACTCGTTGCCCTGATTAAAATGCCTAAATTTAATGTTTCCCTATTCCCCATGGTGATTCCTAATCCCAATAATACTACTACTGCACAACAGACTCAGTTACAACAGCACACTAATATTAATCCCAATGTAAGTTCAAAGTCTAATAACTTAATAATATCTGAATCTTCTGAATCAGCACTAGTGGCTCATCCTCCTCCTCAGGCTATTATTGCCGTGACAAAAACAACAACAACAACAACCGATTCTGAGGATTTATTAGGCACCAAACTAAATCGTGCATCGCTGGATTCTTCTTCGCCGGACGGGTTGAGCCCTGTGTCCACGACGGCGACTCCCAGTGCCAAGGCGCGGCAGGGGAGCAAAAATATTCTGACGTCTGGCCTGAGCGGCGGGACCATGAGCTATCTGGAGCTGTATATGCACGAACAGCTGGCGGGAATCGCGATCGGCGCACCCAGCATACACGCGGCCGAGAGCGGAAGCCTAGCGGATCTCCACCCAGAACGGCGGACAAACGCGCCTATAAGTAGTAGTAGGCTTTCTTCCGGCTCCTCTCAGCAGAAAGGCTCCAACATTCACTCCAGCACTAAGGAGGAGAGTCAATGTCCTCCTCCGGTTGAGGATCATCCAGAAGATGATGGTCTGCTCAATAGTAATGCTGCTTCTTCTTCGAAGGAATCTCAAGAGGAAGAAGACTTAGAGGATGATTCAGAAGAGGCTCCCGCCTTTGCCCTCCTGCAGGCCCTGGTGTTGGCCAACCAGCGCAAGAGGAAAAACCTCTCGATGCGGCGCAAATCCCTCATCTTCCAGGCCACCAACTTAAATTCTAATAGTGCTAATCGAGCCGCCTCTCTCGCGCTCTTGAGGTCGACTTTCAAGCCCTCGAAGCTGGTCACCCTC
>JACKZZ010020821.1_pt1 | contig 16534 bp, 10 predicted proteins | sample 8027871 | NCBI WGS metagenome assembly JACKZZ01 (sample SAMN15724774, study PRJNA655200) | protist metagenome | isolation source: fluorescence activated cell sorting (FACS) single amplified genomes of... | place: USA: West Boothbay Harbor, Gulf of Maine | collected 2000-07-19
GGAGTATGAAATATCAGAAAATTTATCATTTTTTTCTTTAGATTTAATATCATGTTCGGTTTTGAATATCATGCTCTGTTTTTGAATAATATCATGTTCGGTTTATCATAATTTGATGATGACACACAGTCGGTTTAAGAGCTCATCGTAATTGCCCCTCCGCCGACAGTGGGATGTTTTGCCTGACATTGTAGGCGCCGTTGACTATAATAGGCAATTTCATCTTTACAGAAATTCTAATTCGGTCATAGCATTTCGTGTGCAGTACGCCTAAGTGTTTGGCGAGACTTTTCTGTGGTTAAGTTTTGGTTACTAAGTAGTTTGCACCAAACCAACATTTTGATTGAAAGTGGGACTTGTGTAAGACACTGTCGTGGACGTCTGCTGAGTTTCCTTCGACAGGAAGTCCAGCTGCTCATCTCTAGAAGTATCAATTTCCAAGTGGCCTTTTTTCGCTGGCGCGAGCATGGGAGCGGGAGCTATTTTGGGGTTATTTATGCCTCCTGTGAAGTGCGGCTGTGGCTGCATTTGCCCACCGTGAGTCGACGTAGAGTCCTTGTTATTCTCACCAGGAGTTCTACTGTCAGTTTCTGAAGTCTGATTTGGGCTGTCGGCTGCTTTTAACTGCCAGCCAAGCTCATTCACTGCCCGTCGCAAGCGCTTGCACTTGAAATCAATGACGGCATCCTTCTCCTTGGGCAAGGCGCGATGCTTCCCCAGCATCATGATTGCACAAATGGTCAGTTTTCCGATGAATCCGAACGAGCCTACTAGACTATAGGACTCTCCAGGCTCAGGCAGAGATAATCCGACATTTCCGTAAGCAGACACTACTTCAAAGATAATGTACCAGAGATTAATAACCTCCGGATGCGCAGACATGAAATCATCCTCGCTGAAAGCACAGATGAAGACGCCCACCCCGATGAAAAAAGAGTGTTTCATGATAAACGACTCCACAAAGCGATTCTGGATCTCGAATTTTCGCTGGTTTAATACTTCGACGGAACTTTGACGAATGAATTCATGCTGTGATGCATTATTTACCCTGCTATACCTGTCAAGCGTAGGTAGAGCGAAACCAGCTTCCAGGGCTCCCAGTAGCTTTGCTGAGCCTGAGCCCGAGCTCGCTTTGCTGCTTTTTCTGCGTCTACGCATGCCGTCGTCGCCATCCCCACTAGCGGTGCTTTCTTTCCCTAGCTCAGCATGCTCGCCTGGAAGCAAGTCCTTGGGGATGTGCTGGAGATTCTCGCCCTTCATCAGTTTGTGGCGAACATAGGTGGGAGACAAAGGCTTCGGCTGCAATGTGTCGAGATCAGGTTCCAAGAACAAAGCGCTTTTAAGCGTATTCAAAGTAGACTGCCGAACGAGATTCCATTTACTTCCGGTTGGTTTGGGTTTAGCGCCTGCGCGCAAGTTGAGCATGCCAGCAAGCGACGTGTCCTCATTGAGCTTCTCGGGAACATTGAAGCTACCTGCGCTGCTCCCTCGCCTCAACACAGCGCTGGAGTCTTTGCCCGGGTCCGGTCCAACCATTGTTTTTATGAACCCCACGGAATTGCGTCGAACTAACTCGTGGTAATCGTGTTGTTCCGGTTCTGGGATGGTTGCTTCTGCTTCTCGAGGAGAATCCGCTTTCTCGCTCTTCACATTTTGATCTTGGACTGCAGCGAGCCCAGCCTGTAGAATCAATTCTTCCAGGGACGGAGCAATTTCATGCACTGGCAAGTTGTGCTTGCCACAAGGTGAAGCCGCTACTTTGGCAGTTGGCATGAGTGCTGTGGTTTGATCGCTAGATTCTGCGGTCATCGTGTTCTTTCCCTCTTCCACGGTGTATGTGACCAGCTGGGTGGCAGAGATGCGCTGCTGGTCTTCCCCTTCCCCAGGGTTCAATGCCTCGTTATCTGCGCTATTTCCACTGCCAGTTCGAGTCCGCTCCCGCATGCTCTTCTTCTTCTCAACCTTCCTTGACCCACTTGCTTCCTCCTCTTCCCCTCCCAGTGTAGAAGTGCTGGTTTTGGTCTTCGCAGCCATCACATTCAATGACTCTACGCGATTTAGTCCATTCAACGACTCTTCGTCACTGTCGCTTTCTTCTTCCGTATGCCTTCTGTTTTTGCCCGATTTGAAAGACTTGGATGGTGATTTGGTGCCGCCCTCCGACTCGCTCTCGTCTGTGAGGAACTCGTAGTCATACTCGCTGTCGCTGTAGTCGTCATCGTCTACTTCCAGCGAGCTGTCCCGTGCGACATTCTCTTGAGAGTCTTCTGATGCGTATAAAGCAGTTACGAACGGGGCTCCGGACAGATACATGGCAATTGCATATACGAGCAACATACCTTGATTCATCGTTCTGAGCTTCATGATCTGTAGTCCTGCATTCCTTGTGGAGATGGTCTGAAAAAAACCCATTCCGGCCAAGTCCCAGCGATTGTCAGCCTCTCCTTCCGTGATGATGCTATCGCGGCCCAGACAGGAGGCTAGAAGGAAGATATATTGCACGGCATTGAGCAGCGTGGTAGTGATGAACAAAAAGATGACTTCTCTGGTGGGCAACGTATTCACAGTGATTCGACGCGGATTCTCAAGTATAAACCTGTGGGCCGCTACGTTCCAGCCGAAGTGCTGGTAATAGCGCATCTCCGTATAGATAATCAAACGGTAGAATATCGGGGCCATGGTGTTTCCTGCCACAATGAGCAAGCAAAGCACCAAGTATGCCACGGGGTTCGTGGCATGGTACTCCACCGAGCTCGAACTGATGGTGAAGCCTGCATTGTTGAACGCACTTACGCTCATGAAAGCTGCGCTGCTAAAGCGACTAAACCCTCGCTCTTCTAGCTCTGGCTCTAGCGGCTGCATGTACATAGCCCCCATTAACACGAGGCCCCCGACTATGCACCAGCAAAAGATGTAGACGTAGATGATGCGCAGCATGAGCCCAAGGGCGCGGTCCTGCAAATCAAACTCGTTGATTACTGGATTATTCGCAATTACTAGATTCGCCGGATACGTCTTCTTGATTCTGGCATAGACGTATCTGCGGTAGAGCATGGGGCCCACGGGCAATAGCAAAGACCCACCAGCAAAGATGAGGAAAAACAAGATCCAAAACCCTTGTCGTGATATATCCGCCATAGCCACTGTTGTGAGCCCCGTCGAAGTGACCGCAGATACCGCAAGAAAGAATCCATCAATGAATGGCAGATCATCTGCAATACACATTGCTAGCCCTCCGAGACAAGACATGAGCACTAACCATCCAGTGTAGCACTCGTAGAATGTAATGCGCGACAACCATGTGTTTTGTCTCGATGAGCCAGCTACATAGTGCGTGTGCCGCTTCCGCTTCCGCCCATCTTTGACATCATAAGTTGGTGGGTGTGCAAAACTCATTTTCCTTTGTCAGCAGAGCGATTGTATCAACACCCTGAACTCCCCCTTGCCACTATCTGCACAATGCTAGCTCTCTATTCGCTATATGGCACTTTTGATACTACCAAATGCAATCTATGCATCATGAGTCATTCTCCAGTATTAATAATCAATGACGTGCTCCCCAGCAGTAAGCTCACTTGTACCTGGTGGGAGCTTTCAAGCTTTTAGGTTGTACAGCTGAGATCTTGAAAGAATTTGTCGTATCACCGTACGTCCAGATGAGGGAAGGGCAAGCTTCCACGATGGTTCTGCATTAGTCTTCTCTGCGAAGAACTTCAACTAAACAATGCGACTATTAACTAGATCTAATTTTGCACCTGAATCCCGGTGGCTGCTTAACTTACGTCGTACTTTCGGCTCAGAACGCTTCAGCTTGGATCCACCAGCAACAAGCAGGCCAGGTAAGGAAGTATGGAAGCTACCGCGCATCTTGTTGGATACCCATTTCACAATTGGTGAAACTGTGATGATCACTGCTGATGTGGCGCACTATTTAGCCAATGTAATGCGCTTGAAGGAAGGAAGTCCCTTCAGAGCATTCAATAGCAGAACAGGAGATGGAGGAGGAGAGTACCTTCTAAAGATGGATCGCCCCACTCAGACGCGCAGATTGAGGAATATAGACGTCGTGCATGCTAGTGTGGTCTCTCAGCTCAGGGAGGCTGGGGCCTGCGCGCAGCTGCCTGTGTGCCTCTTCCTTGCTCCAATACGTCGGGCGAAGATGAAGCTGGTATTGGAGAAAGCCACAGAGTTGGGTGTGGCTGCAGTGGGTGTAGTGCAGACTGCACTCGTGCAGGATGGGAATATTGACAAGTGGGATACGGACGCATACACTCGGGTGATGACGGAGGCGTGCGAACAGAGCGAGAGGCTGGCTGTCCCGCATGTGTCGCACACAGTCCCTGTTCCTTTAGCGCAACTCTTGTTGCAATGGCAGAAAAGAAAAGATGATGGGGAGTTTGCGCAACTCTTGATGTGCAGGGAACGCGTGAGTGTAGAGCAAGGTCAGGGTACTCCACTGTTGACTGCCTTGCTGAGTGCGCCGCAAGATGCACTGCTGATGATGCATGGGCACAAGGCCACTACTTTGTCTTCCCGGCCAAAACCACCTCCGTTCGGGCTATTGATAGGTCCAGAAGGGGGCTGGACGAATGATGAGCTGGATCTTTGCAATAAGCATTCCGTCGTGAAGATGGTGTCTCTTGGTGACTCTATATTGCGCGCTGAAACAGCATCACTTGCAGCTCTTTCTGTTGTTGCCAGTGTGGTTGATCATACTAAGTGCAACTAAAATGCAAGTGAATTCATATTGTTATAGTGTTTAATATGTAATAAGAGTGTAGCTGTGTGAAATTGTTTCTCTTTTCAATCATTCCCTCCCTAAATGATATATTTGAAGGCGATTTTTTCGTCCCAACAAAATGTTCTTCTGGATCTTGCAGAAGTTTTGTGAATGCTATTTTCTGGCTTCTTTCAGACCCGTCAACCCATCTTTGCTTACTCCGAACGTTGTAACTGTCTTTCCACGTCAGTGCTTCAGTTCTAGTAGTCAATCCACAAGCATTTTAGCAGTAGTTTTTATCGTTTTATCGATCTTTAGTATAATGTCCAACTTCGGAGCGTCTGAAGCAGTTACTATGCAACCAGGCTACTACATGGCCAAAGTGCCTGCCACCAACAAGGGCCACGGCTTCACTCATGAAGAGCGTGCCAAGTACGGCCTGCGCGGCCTTTATCCTGGAGGACAGCCCTTCACTCTGGAGCAGAAAGTAGAGGTATGATGACTGGTGTCCTGTATCTTGCCATGGAATTTTCTGCGTTGCATTTAAACCCCGCATCTAGTTTTTTTCTATCTATGCGTCATGTTTGGCCGTTTTCTGACCTCTTTTTGTTTCGTTCCCTTGCTTATTGTCCTGTTTTATGCAATGTCAATTATTTCATTTCACATCAAAACAATTATCACCTTGCCCTTGATGCACAGGTAGCCATGGCTCAACTCGATAAAAAGACTAGCGACTTGGAGAAGTACATCTTCTTGCACACTATCCAGGACAGCGATGAGACACTTTTCTACAAGATCCTCACGACGTACACCTACAAGACCCTTCCCTTCGTATATACTCCAACGGTCGGTGAGGCCTGCCAGAAGTGGGGCGAGATCTACCGCCACACTCCTCGCGGAATCTACATTAGCTCCAATGATGCTGGCAGCATTGAGTCTGTCTTGGACAACCACCCCCACAAGAACATCAAGGTTATTGTCGTCACAGATGGCGAGCGCATTCTTGGTCTCGGTGATCTTGGCGTCAACGGCATGGGCATCCCCATCGGAAAGCTTGCTTTGTACACCGCGTGTGCTGGTATCCACCCCGATCAGACTCTTCCCGTCCAGATTGATGTTGGCACCAACACCCAGAGCCTGCTCGATGAGCCTTCTTACATGGGATTGCGCCAGAAGCGCAACCTGAATGGCTATGACGAGTTGGTTGCTGAGTTCTTTGCCGCAGCGCAGAAGAAGTACGGCCGCAACGTGCTCATTCAGTTTGAGGATTTCGGAAACACCAATGCTTTCCGCTTGTTGGAGCATCACCAGCCAACTGCAACCACCTTCAACGACGATATCCAGGGTACCGCCTCCGTGGTCTTGGCAGGTATCATTTCTTCTCTCGGTCTCGCGGGCAAGTCGAAGGTCGCTGACCACACCTTCTTGTTCTTAGGTGCTGGTGAAGCTGGTGTCGGCATTGCTGATTTGATTGCCATTGCCGTCACACACGAGACCGGCTGTACTCTCGCTGAAGCGAAGGCGAAGATCTGGCTGGTAGACTCGCAAGGCCTAATTACTGCGGACCGCAAGAACCTGCAGCACCATAAGCTTGCCTACGCACACGCTGCTCCGGCAGGAAGCACTGATGCTCAGTTCTGCACTGGAAATGCTTTGATGGATGCTACCAAGCTGATCAAGCCTACTGCGCTTATCGGTGTATCCGCACAAGGCAAAACCTTCACCAAAGCCATTTGTGAGGAAATGTGCAAGTTTAATACCAACCCGCTGATCTTTGCTCTGTCCAACCCAACTTCCAAGGCTGAGTGCACTGCCCGCGAGGCATATGAGTGGACTGATGGCAAAGCTATCTATGCCTCTGGATCACCTTTCGACCCCGTCACTCTGGCGGACGGCCGTTTCTTCGAGCCTGGACAAGGTAACAACGCGTACATTTTCCCTGGAATTGGCCTCGGTGCAATCTCTGTAGATGCCACCCGTATTACCGATGATGATATGTATGTTGCTGCCTCTGCTTTGGCTGCTCAGGTTACTCCAGAGCAGTTGGCTAGGGGATGTGCTTACCCGCCATTGGCTAATATTCGCGAGGTGTCTCTCAAGATTGCTGCTGCAGTTGCCGAGAACATGGTGAAGAGAGGCGACGCTCTCAGAAAACCCGCCGCTGGCGAGAGCTATGTTGACAATGCCTCCAAGATTGTCTATCACCCTCAGTATTGAACCGACGATAAAGGTCCTCCTGTGCACACATGGCTGCTCCCGCGGTCAAGATTGTAGCGTTAACTCACTCGCAAGAAGTGGTGGTGGTGATCACTGATCAGACAGCAAGAAAAAGAGAGAAGAAAGAAAAATGCACAAGATCTCGTGCCCAGCCATTTTTTCACTAGATATTTAATCATACACTATTATTTTCCTATTTTTGGTTTATAAACCGGTAGTTCTTTTCAATCAAACGTGAGTTGCTGCGTTTGCCGAAATTACCAACTATCATACGTTTTTGCATTGAGAGTTAGTAAATTATATAATGCTTGAAATATGATCTTGCTTAAGCTATACTGTACAAAGAAGAGTCTATATCCGGGCGACTACCGAACGGCTAAAAGTAATACTAAAAAATCTTGATTTTTGCAACCCCGAAGGGAAGGAGGTCATGACCTCGGACCTGCCAAAAGCTCACTAGGAAGATTTTGGTTTTCCAGCAAGAGGAGCATGAGCGATGTGGCTAGTCTGTTGGAAAGGGCCAATGCCCGAGCTGCCACACTGCTGAATCTTAAAAAATCGTATGGCTCCAGCAAAAGTGCCTCAAACAAGGTCAATAGCGCAGCAGGGAGTCATGCCCCTGCAGCAAGAGCGAACACTTTTAACACTAATATGGCTAGCACAGCAAGTCATACTGCGCCATCTGGCGGTGATAAGAAGCAGCAGCAGCCTATTTTAGCACGAGCACGAGGAAAGGGGGCATTGGACATGTTGCTGTCTGTCGTCGGTGGGGGTGACGATCCCCGTACGAGGAGATTCTTCTCAGAGCAGCTCGACGGCAAGAGCATCGTGTTGACCAATACTACCAAGCAAATGCGCGCAACATCAGCTTCTAGCCGCGGTAAGGCTCACGTGAGACGCCAGAAGCGCGCGACAGATGCTGTGCTGGAGCGGGCAGGGGTGCTGGATTCTTATGCCTCGCCCTGTGCAGCAGATTTGCGCATCGCGTACAATCTGTGGCTGAAATTCGTGTGGGGAGTTGTTGATAGCTGTAGTAGTGAGGCGCAGCTGCAGGCGCGACTGAGCTCAGCGGGACTGCTGGGCGCCAAGGTGTCGGTGAGGGGTACGGCGTCGCAACGAGTCAACAAAGGCAAGAGAGGTCGTAGCAGTAGCAGCAATGACGAGTTGGTGGGCTATGTGTGTAGCGAAAGCAAGAACTGCATATACGTTGCAATAGGGTGTGATGATTGCGGTGTCGATAGCACCGACGGCTCTCGTAAGCGCCAACGCATGAGTGAGCACGCGGATGTAGTAGTCGCTGGTGGCAGTGCTGATGGCCGACCCTCGCCCGCTGTAGTGCAAGTGCGGCGAATTCTACGTGCATACAGTGAGATATTGGTGCACTTGCCCGCCAGCGAGAGCGGAGGCAGCCATGTCGACCGTGTGTGTGTCTTCCGCGGAGTTAAGTACGCAGATTGAAGTTTTTTTCAGTGTATATATTTGTATGTCCATGTGTGTCGCAATTATAGAAAAATGTAAGTGCATGACTCTATTATTTTTACATTGATACATATACTTCTCCTTCTTCTCCTCCTCACTTACTTCCCCTTCGCGTAGCGCGCCTTCCAATATCCCTCGTGGAAACCTCCGTCCTGAATACCGTCGAAGTCGTCTTCGTCGCCGCCTCCCTGCAGCGTCGAGCTCTTGGGTCTCATAGCTGCAGTGCTGGACATGTACTCATCACCGGTGTTGTAGTTGGCATAACTCCTCTCGATGGCCGACTGATTGACTGTAGCTCCGTAAGGCAGACCCCCATCGTCCCCCTCGCCGTCCTCTCCTTCTTCCTCGCCCTCTGCCCTTCCCTGGAATCGAATATGTCCAAAGACGCTTTTGGGAGCAGTGGATGTCTTGTCTGGGCGCTGTGTGTTTAAAGTGTTGCGAGCTTTACTGCCAGTAGTTGCTGCCGGATTTGGTGATGCAAACAAACTCTCAGGACTAAATGTCACATGTGGTGCGGCTCGATGGCGATTGTAGTGTGGTGATTGGTGCGATTGTGGCTGTGATTGCGGCTCTCCCATTCCTCGCTGTATTTTCTTATCAGCTGTGCTTTCCAGTGCAAGATTTAGCTGCTGCTTCATCCACTGCAACTGCCCCTGGAGCTGCGCCGCGGCCGTGAAGGAAGCCTCATCTTCCTGATTCAATGCAGATACGTTGACAGAAGTATGCACTTCTGTGGAAGCTTTTGCTTCGGAAGTGCCACTTGGAGCATTAGTTCCTTCCAGCAGCAAGGAAGCACGGCCGCCATTGCGCCGAACTGCCAGCAGCGCATCGTCTAAGTCTGTCTCTAAGGAGCCGATCTGGCGTAACTGCCGTGCGTTTTGACCCTTTAAGCGCTCTAGCTCTGCGCGCTCGTCGGCGATGGCAGCGCGTTGACGGGCTTCACGCTCAGCTTGGGATGCAGACATCTCCACTAATTCGCGCTTCAATGCTTGTATCTGCACTTCGTGCCGTGCGCGCATGCCTCCCACTTCCTGCTCAATCTTGGTCTGGTAGTGCCCCTCCAGCCGCTCCGCTGCAGCCTGGGAGATCTTTGGGATGCGTTCTGCTACATCTCGCTTCATAGCTTCGATCTCGTCCCGGTGCTTGGTCCTGATGTCGTTCTCTGCAAGCCTCTGCTGATGCAGAGCTTCTCGAGCGGTCACCAGCTCGGTTTCGAAGGTAGCTCGCTGCTGCTCGAGTCGCAACGTCAATGTCTGCTGCTTCTGCTGCTCCTCTCTCAATGTGCGCTCGACGCGGAATGTGCCATCTTGAGCAATAATGAGCTCTTTTTCCAATTCCTGGCACCTGGCAGAAGAGTTGGTGACCTTTCCTTCAAGGTCCTTGACTCGCTCCGCCAGACGGTGGTTGTCGAACACTGACCTGTCGAGCTGCTTCTCCACATCCCGTACTGCAGCAAATTGCACCTCTTGAGCCTTATCCAGCTGTGCGCGTAACACTTCCAGCACTGCTTCTTGCTCAGACAGCTTGGATGACAAGCGCACCACTTCACTTTGGGCCATGGCTTTGGCTCTGCGCGCCTCTGATTCGTGCATGTTCAACTGGTCAGTGGACACGCCAGTAGCTGCCTGCAACTTGCGCATTTCTGCTTGCTGCGCATCAATTTCTCTGCGATGCAAAAGGTTCTCTGCTTTGAGTTTGGCGCAGTCGCTATCTAGTGACTGAATGCGATTGGTGGCTTGCACCAGGGCAGTGTGACTACTTTTCCCTTCCGCGACGATAGAAGCGGCCTGAGACCTGGCGGCTTCCCCTTCTGCCTGAGCAACTTGCGCAGCTTGTAAAGCAGCTGCCAGACGAGAGCCTACATCCACGTGCTCCTCTCGCAAGCGCCGCAGCTCCAAGCCTTGCGCGCGAGACTTGGCCTCATACTCGTCCACTTCACTACGCAACTTCTCCAACTCCAGCTTTGCTTCGAGCTTACCGTCCTCCCGACTCTCGCTTACTCTCCGTCGCAGTGCATCCATTTCCTTGATCGCGTCTTCCGCACGCACTTTAGAGGCTCGGACTTCATCTCGCGCTTCCTGAAGGTCTTCCTCGTTGCGACGCTCTGTAGTCTTGAAGCGCTCGCGCCACTCCTGCTCTATCTCCTGTCGTCCGGTACGGGATGCTTCACGAACCCGTTCTTCCCATTTCTCACTGGTGTCGCGCAGCCGCTCGTCCGTTTCGGACTGCAGGCGATAGACCCGCTCTTCTGCCTCGCGCCTGTCTGCAAGCTCTTCCTCAAGCTGCTCCTCCAGACGACGGTGCTTGTCCCGCAGGCTTTCGAGCTCCTTGTCCAGTAGGTCACCTCTGCGACGCTCGTCATCAGCGCGGCGCCGCTCGATGCTCAACTCGGCTTCCATCTCGCGATCACGCCCACGCACTTGTGGGCCTCGCTCGCGCTGCTGCGAATCGCGAAATTCTCGTTCGCGTTCCCTGGCTTCGCGTTCCCGCTCCCTACGCGTTTCTTCTCTGCGACCGTCGTCTCTCTCCCGATCACGCTCTCTTTTGCTCTCACGCTCACGCATATCTCTCTCGCGGGCGGATTCGCGATCCTTGTTCTCCCGGTCATATCCACTGCCTAGCGCCGCTTGTGCTGTGCTGGGTCGCTCCCTATCCCTCTCGTTTCGAGAGTTGTTCGTGCGGTGGTCGCGGTCGCGGTCGCGGTCGCGGTCGCCGCCTTGGCCTTGCTGGGAGCGGGAAGACACGGGCGGACCGTCCACACGTTGCAAACTGCCCGGAGAGTTGGGCGGAGAAGCATCTTTGGGCTTGCTAGCTTTGCCTTCGTTGGCCCAGTTGCTGGATGTAGATGCTGAACGGGTCGCTTTTACCGGCTTGGCAGTAGCTGTAGCTGCAGTAGAAGCAGCACCGCTCTTGGCATTGGTTGTGGTAGTTGTGGCGCCAATGGTTTTCTTCACAGGAGTATCATCGTCGTCAGCTGCAAAGAAGTCTGTAGGCTGCATACCGAAGCCCGTACCATTGTTGCTGTTGGCAGTCACGACTCCGTCCTTGCTTTTGATGGCCTCGGAACCAGAGGCGGAGGCGGTGGCGGTGGAGCTCTTGGGGTCTGGGGACATGACCTCCTCGAAGTCCTGCACCTCCAAGGCCGGATCTTCCTTCGCCACGGGCTTGGCAGCGGAATTTGCCTCTTCTCTTTTTTCTGCGGATTGCGGCCTCTTCTCCTCCTTGGCAGGCTTCTGGGGGGGCGCGTCTTTCGCACGACGCTCCTCGTTGGCTTTTCTGCGTTTGTCCTTCTCCTTCTCCTCTTTCACTTTCCGGATGAAGATAGCTTCTTTCGGATGGTTCCACACGGACTCTTCTGTCTCTGTGTTAAAAAAGTAGGGAATTCCATCGTTGTCACCATCGCCGATGCCAAGCTCCCAACCTTTGGGAAGACCCTTGGCCGATAAGGCATCCTGAGCAATGTATAACAAGTGATGCTCAGTCTCAATGTCAATTCCCAAGAAGTGCGCGAAGATAAGTACGGCTGTTTCTTGCGGATCAGACTCTGCCATGATGATGTTGGCTGTACTTTACTCAAAGTCGCACGACGTAGTCGGTATCAGCAGAGCCTGGCAGAGTCAGTTTAGTGAGAATCTTAATCAACCAGCTCTTTTCTGGGACCTGCAGACTAATTTACCTCTCCGCTGAAACAGATTCTGTGATCGACTCTTGCAAAATAGCTCCACTGAAGTAACAAACTTAGTTCCGACCCCAAAATGAACCAACGTGTTTTGGTTGCCCAATTTCCTGTGGGTCGGAGCTCCCCTTTGGACACGTGTTCCGGAAGACTGAAAACATTGATAGGTCTTTAATAAATCTTCTTTTGTTTTGCCACTGACGTGTCAATCGGCTCTTAAAGACAATTATTGGCCAATTTGGCAATAACTCCAGAGATATCGCGTGTAAAGCTGCTCGTTTTATAAACAAGAGGTGGACCTCAATAGTTCGCAGTTATCTTCCTTTTAAGGAAAGAAGAAAGACGACATACGCTACGGCTCCATAAATCGTTGTAAAAATAGATAATATTGTTTGAATTGCGTCGTCTATTTACTATTTACTTGTGTGTCTATTTAAAATTTATTGAGCTTAGTGACTATATAACAGCGAATGGTTTGATCGAGGCACGCCAGGACGCACAGACCTTCGAGATCTGAAGACCAATCCAGGGATATGATAGGTTGCGTAGAAATGACGCGGGAATTGAGCAGCTCTACCGTGCCAGCCACCCCCATTGGGACATTGTCCTTGTAGTTCGCTACTCGCGACTTGGGGTAGTGGTATTTGTACAAGTTGAAGCCCCCGTTTCCACCCCCCGTCATGAATAAGTCTCTGTTCTGCGGCAAGTGCCGGATGGTCCACACCGTGGCCTTGTGGGCTTTCTCAGACAAGCAAGAGAAGCCTTGTTCTGGGTGCTGGGTGCGCATGTCAAAGACGCGGAACTTGCTTTCTAGTGTAGTTACCCCCATCTTATTCATCTCTATATCTTTGCGATCGAACTCGATGTTGGTCACGCCGTTGGCCACATTTGTCTCGTAGCGCATGGTATGGGTACGCAAGTCGAATAATTTGACATCTCCATTGTCATATCCAGCGACGATACACCTGTCTTCGTCGCTGTATGAGTTCCCGAAGGCCACAGTCCAACAGTCTCTTGCGGTCTGCCCCTCTCCCGGCTCCAGTGCCAGCACCGGCTCGTTTACGCGTGGGTCCCACAGCCGCACACAGCCATCCCGACCCCCGGTCACAATCTCTGGTGCACCGTATCCGATCTCTAACCCACCACATGCATCAATGGCATTGACTATGGAAGCATGTGCTTGCTGTTCGAAAATAGGTTGGTTAATGCGCTCTAAGTCATAAATAGCGAGCTTTCCAGCGTGGTCACCGCAAGCAATATGGCGCTCTTCTAGTGCCGATGCGCCGAATGTACCGCATTTAATTCCATGAGTTGTAATCCCATCTGTCTTGAGCTCCAGCGCACCTTGATTCATCTGATACACTTGTAGGGAGCCCTTGGCGTTGGGCTTGATTCCCATTGCCACAAACCTGTTAGAGCTTGGGACCCACTTTGTGTCATACGGGGTAAAATCGATGGATTTGTGGATGTGTTCGATAATCTGTGGGGCATCAGTCGTGTCCATTTCAGTTCGTGTTGAGGTTTGCTAACCCTTCCAAAAATTATGAATTCTACGGCACGTTTCTATACCTTGAAGATTGCGATCTAACTTAATTAGCTCGTTTGTGCACTTATTGCTTCAAATATGCACTTAACAGGACCCTGCTTAGTGCCGATGAACAGTGAAATGCGCACGAATAGCATAAGACTTCCTGAACAGAATCTGGCAAGTCAAAAGTCGCAAAAAATTCGAAGGGGCAAGTGAAAAGAAACGAAAACTATCCTTTATCAAGAAAAAATGAACTCACAAGGAAGCAGCATGTCCTCTGGTTCTGGTGCTGGCAAGCAGACTGTTCAGAAAGTACAAGATGCAGCGATGAAGATAATAAAGGATGCCAAGCAGATGGATCTGAGAGACATTATGAGACTTCATGCTTTTGTTTCAATTGCCTTGGGTCTGGGGACGCTATTGTTGCCACACACATTCTTAGGTACTGGTTACTCTCATTATGCACACGAATTTATTCGCCTGTATGGCTGTTTGACTCTTAGTATTGGATGGGTAGTGTGGAAAAGTCAGGGTGTCAAAGACGGCAGACTTGCCCGTGCGCTGACAGAAACCTTTGCCGTGTCGTATTGCTTGCAATCCCTGGTCATGCTGCGTGCACAATTCACCAATCCTGAAGGTCATACTACTTTGCATTGGCTCATCGGGCTTGGATTTGGCCTGCTAGGCGCTTCCTACACATACATCCGGTGGGTGAAGAAGATTAAGTACTTCGCGTTGCCGGATGAGCGCGATGACGAGTAGATTTATAAGTTGCATCAGTAGGGGGTTTATGTGTGTGGTACAATAGTGTAGACGGTTTATAATTCGCTTGATTCATTATATTGGCAACTTTGCATCACATTTACAATAAAATTAATCTTCCTCATTCGTCGTGACTATGTTCAGATGTTTCTCACGGCTTTATGCGCTATCGATTTGCGATCCGATAAGTTCGAACCACTGCTTCAATGCATCCGCTAACACATCTGGCAAGACGTCCAGCTTCTGTATGGCAATGTAGTAGGGGAAAGGGAAGTCATCCAAGTAGTTCTTGGTGACGATCTTGTCCCCCTCGAATTCAACGCTCTTGGTGTTGAAAATAGAGTCTTTCGGGTCATCGTTTTTGTCCAGAATGATCAACACGACCAGGATGTTCTGCTCGGCCATCTTGCGCACCACCGAGTCGAGACGCAGGCGATTGTCGCCATCCAGACGAGCATCAGAGATGACAAAGCAAATCTGAAGACAGACAGCAGCAGGGCCAGAACTGCTGCTAGCACTGCTAGCAGCTTCTGAGAAGATAGGAGCTACTGCAGACAAAGATGCGCCAAGTAAAGTTCGATCTTGCTCAAAAGTAAATTGAGACACCACGTGCGCACCCGCCTCCTCGTTGAATGGACGGCCGAACGGGTGCAATTGCCTCACTCCTTCTGCGAACGCGCAGACGCTCAAATCGCCAACTTCCAACTTAGATAGTGCGTTAGAAATAGTTGCTAGTGCGCTTAAAGCCAACGGGCCGGCTTCTCCCATGGATTTGCTGTCATCGATCATTAGCATGACTTGGTATTCGCGCTTCGCCGGCTTGGTGCGACGCAACCAAATCTTGTCTTTACGGAAACCAGAGGCTACGTATCCGATAACGCGGCGCATGTTAATGCGTTTACCAGTGCGGTAGTCTCCTTGCAATCTGGTTGCCAGCGTAGGCTCCAGCACTAGACGCAGCTGCTCGCAAAGGCGCATGGAGTGCGTATCTGTGGCAGAGCGATGGCGTGCCCAGAGTTCCCGAGCTGTATCGATCCCTTCAATTGCATACCCGAAATCGTCCCCTGCTTGCTGCACTTCCAACACATGTATGCTGTCGTCTTCAGTGGCATCGCTGGTGTCTTCTCTCATACGGAAAGTGGCGTCCGTGCGGACCAGCTTCCCGCTCCGCTGGTCCTCCTCCTGCGCTTCCTCTCCGTCCTTGGCATCATCGTCCATCTCTTCTGCTTCTTTTTCCTTCAAGTCTCCATCGGTATCGCTCATTTCTTCTTGGCGCTGTTTTTTCAGCTCTGACTCGTGCTCTTCCTCACCCTTGGTGGTGGAACGATCGCGCTTCCTAGGCTTGCTCTCTTTTTTAGCAACCTTGTCTGGTTCGTCCTCTTGCATGGCTTGCTCCTCTTCCTCGGCATTGGTTGGCTGCTCTGCATCCTCCTTGTCGTCCTGCTTCTCATTGCCTTGTGGCAGCTGAGCAGCTTGGTCCTCTAATTCGTCCGCTAACACTTGCTCGCCATCTTCCTCATCTTTTCCATACTCGAATAGGCCTTGGCCCTTCTTATCCTTGGGCTCGTTATTCTTGTTCTGTTCTTGTGCGGCTGGCTCTTCGGGCTCGTCTTCGCCATCTTCCTCGGCCGTTGCCAGGTTCAAGCGACGATGCCAGGCTTTATTGATATCGCCGCGCTCTTTGAAAGGGTTCGGCGGCTCTCGTTCGCGTGCAGCTGGAGGCTTCTTGCCGTCATGTACATCGTCTCCTCCTGCTTCCGTGCTCTCACCACTGTCACCAGCACCTTTGGACTTAGCTCCCTGGCCCTTAGGCCCAGCAGTATCAGCTTGCTCGGGCGCTGGTGCATCGTCTGCGTTTTCTGTGCCCAAAACTGCTTCGCCAGCATCCTTCTCGCCGGCATTGACGCCGTATGCGGCGGGCTTAGAGTCCTGACCGTCGTCTGCGGCGTCAACTTTCTTGTCATCTTCTCCCTCTTTCTCTTCCTCTTCATCCTTTTCATCCTCTTCGTCTTTTTTCTCGTTCTCGTCAGGTTCGTTGCCTCCAGAAGTGCTGATGGCAGCAGACTGTTGTTCCGGAAGGTCCTCATCCTCGTCTTCATCTTCATCAACTTCCATGTTGTCCGCATCTGCCCCCTCCGGCAGCTCCGCGTCC
>JACKZZ010010708.1_pt1 | contig 16533 bp, 14 predicted proteins | sample 8027871 | NCBI WGS metagenome assembly JACKZZ01 (sample SAMN15724774, study PRJNA655200) | protist metagenome | isolation source: fluorescence activated cell sorting (FACS) single amplified genomes of... | place: USA: West Boothbay Harbor, Gulf of Maine | collected 2000-07-19
TGTTATATTTGACGGTGAATATCAAGAATTTAGATATTGGATTACAAATCTATCTCAATCGGTATTTGACCAACACGTCCTTAACCCAACCTCATTTGCTGGGAACGATATTACAGCCTCATATTACGATTTAATTTATCGTTTACCTTTAGGAAACTATGATAATACATCAGGTTCAAGAAGAGTATCTGTTCATCCTATGGTTACAGGTTCTTCTGCTCCAACATCTTCATTCTTAGGTACAGGTTCTTCAACTGTAAATTATGGTATTATAACTAATTTTACCACTAATAGTTTTGTATCTGAAAGTAAAATAGATTTAATTCAAGGTCCTGATATGGGTGCCTTTACTCTAAACGAAGATAAAATTAGAGTAACAAATAACGAAATTATATCCGGCTCAACACTCTCAGCTTATGTTTCTGTACAAGAAAATGTTTTAAGTAGCTCACGCATAGACTATACAGCAGATTTAGATATAGCCCAAATTGCTGTCTCACCTCAAGATAGTATAGATAGAGATATTGAAAATCAAATGGGTTGGTTTGATATTGACACTTATATAGGTGATCCAACTAACTCAAGTTCATTAACTTATCCTGGTTTAGAAGAACTTAAAAAATTCTATTTCCAAAAATATTATAAAAAAACAAGTATCTTAGACTCGGTTAAATTACTATCTTATTTTGATAGTTCTTTATTTAAAATGTTAAAGGATTTTGTTCCTGCTAAAACACAACTTAATACTGGTTTAGTAATTAAACCTACTATTCTAGAAAGAACTAAACAACAACGCTTTGAACCTTCATTTACCTATATAGACCATTCAGGATCTATTAATATGGTTAGCATTATAGGTTCAAACCCAATGGCCCAAAACCTAGATACTACATTTACTGAAGCAATTAGAATACCTTCTAGCTCAGCGGATACCATTACAGCTTCATATGTGCTATATACACATACAGATAATAGAGAACCATTTACAGGTGAATATAGTGGTAGTGAATTTACAGTTTATTCTCAACCTACTACTAATATTGTAACCGAGTTAAGTTTATTTAGAGTAGAAGCAGATAATGATACTTATGTTTCATATTCTGCTATACCTTTAAATCCCACATTTAATAATGTATCTGAAGCAAGAAAATCGGTTCAATATATGGACTTAGATTATTCTTCAAATATAATTACACCTGTTAATATTGGGTTTATTACAAGTAGATCATTTGGTGAAATAACAGAAGCTGCTACTCCATTTTTAGATGCTCCTATTCAAGATAGTAACTATACCTTATTACGTAATATTAATCCACGTTATTTAGGGAGTAAAAATACTTCTCAATTATATAACACTTATACAGTAGGAGATAAATCATATGGTCAAACAGCCGCTATTGATTTAAATTCACTTAAATTTGCCTACTTCTCAGAAGTAGTAGAAACAGGTTCTTTCTTCCCAGAAAGATCAAATGTATACATTAAATACTTAATTGATGGTAGATCAAATGTTACAGAGTTAACTCGTAAAAACGAAACTATATTTGAAGTACAAAATATATTCAACGCTAAAAAACAAGCTAACATTTCATTAGATAACAACCAGGAATTTTCAGACCAAAAATATCTTGATGGTTTAAAACCTGTATATGCTGGTGGATATCGTTATTTACCTACTTTACAAAATCCAACAGGTAGCTCTACTTTATACTATAACTTCATCTCAGGATCTATCTCTAATATAACAAAAGAAGATTTAAGAGAAATACCTACTAGTTTAGGAGGAGACTTTATTCAAATAGGAAACTTTAATTTAGGTACAATTGAAATAACAAGTGGTAGTAATGTAGTTAATGTAGGAGGTTACCCTTCTATAACATTAACTCGAAATGCTCCTATAAATCAATCCTCAATTTGGTGGGATAATGATTTATTAATTAATGTTGAAGGCCAAGTTGAACTTGAAATTAACGTACCTAAAAACGTTTCTGCTTCATTTGAAACTTTAACTTGGAATCCATTTAATGGTTCACAACCTATATTATCTTCTTCAACTGATTTAGGTGAATTTGCTTTACTTAAAGCAACTTACCACGTAACTAACTCTGTTATTTTACCTAAAAATACAAACAAGATAGCAGCTATATTAGATGATTCACCTTCTGCTATGGGAGGTAGATTTGAAACCAGCTTTGCAACTCCACAAATTGACAGTGCTTCTATAACAATAAGACAAGAATCAGCTAACCACTCAGAACCAAAATACACTTACTATTTCCCATCTGATCCTGTAGTTTCTTTAACTTCAAGTATTACAGATGGAGGCGATGCTGATAATGGAAATTCCTTCTTTGTAAGAAATAATACAGGTTCATTTAACATATTAACAGCATCTGTTTCTATGTCTTATTGGTATGAAAACATAATCCAAACCTCTTCAGTTTATATTAGTGGTTCAGATTCATACGGGGTAATAGATGAAGCATTCTCAATTCAAGAAGGAGATTTATTTAGATTTGTAGATGTAAACGCAGGTGAGCCTGGAACAGGAAGTGGAGTATTCCCTAAAGAATTTGAACGTCAAGTTAAACGTGTAGATATTATTCCAAGAGACGAGGTAACAAATACAAACCGTTTAGCAATCGAATTTGACAAAGATATCCCAGCTAGAGCCTGTGAAGATTTCCCGGGAGCAACTTTACCTGAAGATGCTAGACAAATTAAACGATTTGTTATATTGAAAAAAGTACAAGATGAAACAAACATAGTACTTGACTTTGCTAAACAACCTGGTAGAACCTCTTCAGGAATTGTTTTACCAGCTGATATACCAAAATCTTTGCAAGAAAAAGCAGGTAATATTGTAAAAGAACTTAAATCACAGAATTTAATATCATAAAAACTTAAAAAACACTATATTTATATACAACAAGAATAAACCATGGGATACTTAAATAATAATACAGTTACTGTTGATGCCATTCTCACTAAAAAGGGGCGCGAGTTGTTAGCTCGAAACGATGGCTCATTTAGAATTACACAATTCTCTTTAGCAGATGACGAAATTGATTATACTTTGTATAATCCAAATCACCCATCTGGTTCTGCATTTTACGGAGAGGCAATTGAAAACATGCCTATCCTAGAAGCCTTCCCAGATGAAACTCAAACAATGAAATATAAGTTGTTAACTTTACCTAGAGGTACAGCTAAATTACCTGTACTTGAACTAGGGTATACAACTATTACATTAAAACAAGGTTCTTCATTATCAATTACACCTCAAACACTTAACTATTTAGGTACAGATTCAACATTTGAAGCTAGTGGATATACAGCTACAATTGGAGATTCAAGAACACTTTCAAACTTTGAAGGAGTAGGTGTAAACACTGCTACAGCAGCTAACTTAAATACAACAACTACAGTAGGTACAAACGTATCTAGAACTGTAATTGGAACAACAATTAACTTAACTGCAACTACAGTTAACACATTGTTTGGAACATCAAACACCTTGAATACTATTTTAACAGTAACAGGTAGAGATTCAGGAGCTAGATTAACAGTCCCCTTGAACATAACAAAAATAACATCATAATATGAGCTTTGTAAGTTTAAACGCTAGTGATTTTGTAGTAAGTGCGGATTCTATTACTTCTACTTTATGGACAGGACAAACCCCTACCCTAAATCAATTTTTTTCATCATCAGCAACATCTTCATTTAACACATACTTAGATGTTTATCAAACTAGTTCACTTCGTAGTGATGCTGAAGTTCAATTTTCAATTGCTTATGGTGAAGTAGCAGGATCAGGTTCTGCTCCTTATAACAATTTAGTAACTGGAAGTTCTCCTTCTAAAGTAACTTATGGTCAATTTAGAACCTTAGTAAACGGAGACGAAAATACAAACTTTAGTTTTGGAACTGGAAACACAGATTCAAGAGATATTTATGTGTTAAACGTTAATAGAGCAAGATATAAAGAAAAATTATTCCCAGGCACCTTTAATTTAGTATTATCTGGTTCAGATGGAACCGAAGTAACTAGATTACAATTAACAGATAATTCTAAAGACGTAACTACACTAACATATACCGATGCAGGTCGTGTATTTGATATTGTAAGTGGATCAAATGGTTCAGCTACAACTGCTGTTCCAATCTCAGCCTCTACTACAACAGCAGGATATACACCTTCTGGATCATACGGAAAATACTTACCAGATGTAGGGTTAATCCTATTAAACCCTAGAGCTCTTGCTTTATCAGGATCAGAAGGAGGATTAGGAATTACTGTTAATGATGATTTAACTGATGAAGCTTTAGTAGCTAATCATAGTCAATTATTTGAATCAATTCAATTAGCCCAAACCTTCTCACTAAACTCAGAAGAAACCATCACCTCAGATTATATATTTGTTAGAGTAAGAAATACCGATTTTAACTACTCTACTAACCCATCTATGATTAGTGGTAGTGGAGAGTTTGTATATTCAAGTTTAATCAACAACCCTCAAACATTTATCACAACAGTAGGTTTATATAACGATGCTACCGAATTATTATCTGTAGCTAAATTATCTAAGCCACTAGTAAAAGATTTTACGAAAGAAGCACTAGTACGTGTAAAGTTAGATTTTTAATGAATGAGTTTTGCATACAAAAAACTAAACCCTGCTGAAATAAAATCAGTACCTTATGTTGCTAACAAGCAATATGAGTACGATTCTTCTTCATATTCAGATAACAATATTCAAACTTATATAGGGGAATATATTCCTATAAACACAGATCAACCCTTTGATCCTGTAAATGATAATTTAACTACTGATGGAAATTATAGACGTTTAATCTATGAATCAATCCTTCATTTATATTATCAAAATTATGTTACAAAATCATCTCAAGATCAAGATATAGCTGATGATGCTTTGATTTATCCTGATAATGTAAATCAATTTTGGCATTCATCTTCTTACGATAATTATCTTCAAAATACAATGAACTCTGGTTCATTCTCGAATTTTAGAGACTTTCCATACTTTGAAACTGTAGAATATGATTTTGATGCTACTTCATCTCAATATGGTGATGCTCTTTATTTTATAGAAAATTCTGCTAAAATTAGAGTAATATCTATCCCAAAAGACAAATATGGTGAAGGTTTAAAACCTGGCTCCTTTGTTATTTCAGGATCTAACTTTTATATGGCAGATGATGGTCAAGGAAACATCTATGACTATATTAAAGTAATAGCTCGCTATGGTCAACGTTTCTACTCAGCTGCTCCCGGTTACTATTCAGGTGAAGGGTTAGCAATACCAGTAGGAAACGTATTTTATAATCATGGTATAGCAGTAATTACAAATGTAGATTATCTTTGTTTTATAGAAGGTAATCCTGTAGCTCGAAATGATTATATTAGTGTTTTAAACACACAAGAAGATAAAATATTAGGTATCTTAACTGGAGATTTTGATGATTGTGTTTCATTAGATTCTCAATCTGTATCTACTTCCCCTATAGAAGGATATTCTTTTCCTGATTATAGTATAAGTGCTAGTGGAGATTTAATAATTACTCCAAATTTAAATAGTGTAATACCTGGAGGGTATAAATTACAATACACCGTAGATAATACTTTAGGGAATACAAGTAACACAGCTTCTATATCCTTAGAAATTACTTCTGAACCTTTAGAATCCTCAATAAACTCTATTACTCAATCCTGTTGGGAAGGAAATGAATCTTCTTCAGTCACATTCTCAATAGATAAAGGTATACCACCTTATAGCTGGTCTATAGATGGAACTAATTATACCCCTATTGATGGTTTTTTTCAACCAATATTAAGTGCTTCCTTAACTCCAACCCGTTCTTTAGTTTTAAGTATTAAAGATAATGTAGGTGAAGTTGTAACTCAATCAATTAATACTGCTTTTTTACCTATAGATGGACATCTATTCCAAAATGATGTTTCTAATTGTGGTACAACAGATGGTAGTATAATTGTAAGTGCAAGTGGAGATGGAATAATATCGGCATCTTTAACTGCTTCATTCTCAAACTCATTAGAAACACCAAATGAATTTACAGGACTAGAAGTAGGAACCTATACAGTATATTTACAAGACTCTAATTTATGTATTAGTTCTTCTACAATAGAAGTAACTAAAACTATGCCTGTAACTGCTAGTTATATTTTAACTCATATCGATTGTTATGGGACTTCAACAGGTAAAATTACTTTACAAGAATTAGATGAAAATGAAGAACCCCAAGATTATTTTTTAACAGGTGGAACAGAACCCTTAACATGGAGTTGGTCAGGTCCTGGAACATTTACTACTAATTCTGTAAATATAATCAATGCCCCTACTGGTAGCTATATATTAAATATATATGATGCGGATGGATGTAATTATTCTTTTAATTATGAATTAACTTCTTCTACAGAAATACTTTATACTTCTAGTATATCTTATAATGATAAAGAATTTACAATTTTAAACATTGAAAATATAGAAGGAGGATTACCCCCTTATTCTATTACAGCTTCAACCCTAGTATCAGACTATTTGCTAGATGTAGATATTACAGGTTCCCAATTTATCACCCTATCTGCTGATGGTCTAACCTCAGGATCAAGTAGTATTTTAATTACAGATGCTCTAGGATGTTCCCCTAATACCCAAAGTGTAGAAATTTATGGTAGAACATGGGAAGTAAGTGAATCATTCTGTGAAGACGGTACAGGTAGTGTAGCACAACGTAACCTTAATTTCTATACAAACGAACCAACAGGTGCAGAATGGGTAACAGTTAAAATACATTCTGGAAGTGAAACACCGATTGAGGTAGCTACCTCTGGTAGTGCTACAGGAAGTTATTCTTGGAATACAAATAATACAATTTATATAGATATATTTACTGGTTCTAATGATGATTTTTATTTAAGAAGAGAATTTAGTGGTTCAAGTGATACAGGTACTCCCGCTTTATTAACAGGCAGTGAAGTAACTAACTCTATTATCCTAACAGGTAATGCCAATATGGTTCATTTTGATGAAAATTTAGATGTATCTTTAACATTTGGACCTGATTATGGAATACCTTCTTTACATTTAACTGCTTCTAAAATTAATACTGAAGAATTAACTACAGATATAAACTTTAAATTTGATCGTCAAATTCCATTATCTAAAATTAGAGATAACTTTACAGCAAGTGCTGCTAATTTAATTACAACAGGTAGTGATGGAAGTGGTTCTAACTTTATAGCACGTGATGATGAATTTATAGATACAAAATACGGAGATACAGGTAGCTTTATAGGACCAAATAGAAAACTATTCAGAGATAGTTACGCTTTTGGAAATATTATAAACACAATCTCTGGCTCAAGCGTAGAGTATACTAGTGGATCTATATTTAGTGGATCAATTTCAGCAAGTATATTTGGTGGAGATAATGGATATTACTTTACTCAACGCACAGATAAAATTTGGTTAATGACAGCTGATGTAGATAATATTGAATATTTAGAAGTATTTTCATACACAGACGCGGATGAATACCAAAATGACCCTATAGGAACTAGAACAAATACTGAATATACTCACAGAGAATATAAAATATTTGCAGGTTCTCAACGAATGGAACACGATCTTATGTATATTATGATATTACATGAAGATGAATATGCTGAAATGCCTTTACCCGCTGGATTAGGTGGTGGAGAAATATTTAATAGAAAACTTCAAAACTTAAAAGACGTTAACCGAGTTTACTATTTATTTATGTCTCCAATTGGATCATCTAATTCTCAAGCAGAATTAGATTCTAGAGCAATAGCAGTTGGACAATACTTTATAGATAACGTAATTTATGGCTAATACAGGTTACCAAATATCACCTATAGTAAAACAATACTTTACTTCTGGACCTAATTCAGGTAGTGTAGTAAGTTCTTCATATGATATAGATTTAACTGTATCTCCATTTAGTGCTTCATTAGATAATGAAGATTATTTTTATAGAGCGTTTGATCCTATAGATTGTGAACCCGGATTTGAAGATTGTCAAGTACCACTTTTAACTAGTTTAAATACAGGTTCTCGTAGAGGGAGATTTGCTATAAATTATATAACAGCCTCTAGTTACTTAGGATCAAATGACCCTTTAGCTATAACTGCTTCTGTATCGAATGATCCTAATTTTGGAATATCAGAAGTGTTTTCTGCTTCTATAGGAGATTTTATACCTGTTACAACTTCATTTATAAGTGGTACAGTATATTTTAAAGCCTTTGCTTCATGTAGTGGACCTGATCAATCCTCCGATTCATCTCCCTTATCATTTACATATGACCTATTACCACCTCCTTTATCAGCAGGTAGTGTAAATATTATATTTAAAAATAATTTATCTTCTGCTATGGAAGTTCAAATTAACAGTACTAGAGGGAATGCAACTTATAAAATAGCCCAAAAACAATCAGTAACCTATGATTACAGTACCTCTCCTGATCCTGGAGCTTGGACATCTACAGGTCGATCTGAAGATCTAACAGTTACTATAAAAGGAGGATCTAGAAGTGCATATGGAAATTTTGTTCAAAGAACTACTTCTGGTATAAAACAAACAACATATACTAAAGGAGGAGGATATGATGAACCTAACACCCCTTCAGATAATAGTTCAACGTTTACTCCTGATAAAGGATTAACTTTTAAGGTTAGACAATTAGTTTTACCAAAAAGTGGAACTATAACTACTACTACTTTTACTTTACTAACAAAAACACCTCCACCTCCTCCAATAGACCCCGAACCAGAACCAGAACCAGGTCCAGGTCCTGCTCCTGATTCTACTCCTTACGTTAGAACAGTATTTGGATCTACTCCTTATGCTAATGAAACTGCTGCTTGTTCTAATAGTAAAGTAAATTATAGAGAAAAAACTTATTTTAAAAGGAATGGATATCTTTATAGTTCTAGAGCTAATGCTTTAGATGATACTAAATCTTCTTTTCCATATAATTCTAATTTTATTTTAATTAGATCAACTCAATTTTTAATAGTTAATAAAAAAGGATTTATAACTAGTAAAGGAGGATGTAGATTACCTAGTTATAATATATATACTTTAAGAGGATCTTATAGAACTCAAGAAGAAGCATGCAAAAGAAGTAAAACAAGCTCTGGATCTGATTTATTTTCTTATAAAGATAATAAATTAGTAGGATCAAGCTTATCAGGTAGATATCCTGTAAACAGTACAGGTAGAGGAGGACGTAATATTATTTTAAGTGCCGGGCGTATAATTGGGTTTGAAAACTGTGGAACAGAATTAAGTAATGTTAATTATGGTAAAACAGGATGGTCTAATTCATCTTATCCACTTCTTTCTCCTGGAAATATAAACCCAAGAACTTTAAATAAGATATGTGCTAATTCTTTTACAACCTATAAACAAGGTCCTTCGGGTACTATATATTATGCTAGTAATCCTTATGTTTCTGTAGGTGGTACTGTTGGGCGTTGGTATAGGTCAACAAATAATAACTTTGTTTTACTTCAAAATGGACAAGTAATTAATACTACAAACCCTTGTTAAAAATAGATTATGGCAGTAGAAGTCGGACCAAATAAAATATTATTTAAAAACAACTATACAGTTTACGAAAATGAAATTGTATGTACTGTTGATGCTGGCGAATTTAATATGAGCCAAAATCCTACTATCGCTACTGATAGTTCGGGTTCACTAAGAGATTTTGCTACTGGCTCAGATTTTATGCCTTATGCTACTAGTATAGGTTTATATAATGATAACAATGAATTATTAATGGTTGGTAAATTTGGTCAATCAATTCCTATCTCAAATGAGGTAGATACAACGTTCGTAATTAGATACGATCAATAAAAACACAATATGTGGTTATATAATGGAGAGGTTATAGAGAGCATCGAGCAGATGCCCGAAAATACATTTGGCTTTGTTTATGAAGTTACGTATATTCCAACTAACGAAAAATATTTAGGTAAAAAAGTGCTATATTTTGAACGTAATATGCGTTTAGGTAAAAAAGCACTAGAAACCTTACGTTTAGAGAGACAAGAAAAAGGTTTAAGAGGTAAAACACCTTTAAAACAAAAAATTGTAACTGAATCTGATTGGATTACCTATTTAGGTTCACACAACAGAATCAAACAACTAGTTAAAGACGGTAAAGATGATCAATTTTCTAAAAAAATATTAGAATTTGCATTTAATAAAAAACATCTTACATATCTTGAAACAAAACACCAATTCAGTAATTCTGTTCTAGAAAATACTGAATATATTAACGATAACATTTTAGGAAAATTCTTTAGAAAGGATTTGGTTAACCAAAATATCTAACGTATATTTACGTCTAAGATAAGGTTATGGCTAGAAAAAAGGTAAAAATAGGTGACACTGTTAGTTTTAACTTTGCTGGTCAACCCTTAATGGGAGTATTAGAGAGTATAGAAGTACAAGAATATGGTACTGTTGTAAATACATGGTATAGAATAAAACATAAAGATGGTACAGTATATCCTTGTCGAAAAGAGGCACTAACTTTAGTTGATGGTTAATCAAATATTACTTGGACTAGTCCAATCCGTTTTAGGTAGAAGTAATGCTACAGCTAGAGGTAACCATTCCTTTAATTGTCCCTTTTGTAATCACAAAACACCTAAACTAGAGGTTAATTTAATTCCAAACAAAAAGAATGAAAACTTTTGGCATTGCTGGGTTTGCGATGCAAAAGGTAAAACTCTATTCGGTTTATTTAAACGTTTAAAAGTATCAACTGAAAAACGAACTCAATTAAGTGAAATACTAGGTACAACAGACAAATATGAAACTATATTTGCTGATAGCAACGTAGAATTACCTAAAGAATACAAACCCTTATATAATCTTACCAAATCAGATATACATGCTAGACATGCTTTAGCTTATCTAAAAAAACGAGGTTTAACAATGGTTGACATTTTAAAATATCAAATTGGATATTGCGAAAATGGTCGCTATGCTAATAAAATTGTCATACCAACATATAATGCTGAAGGACAGTTAGATTATTTTGTAGCTCGTTCATTTGAAAGAGAACCATCTAGAAAATATGATGCACCCTCTTCAGATAAAAACATTATAGGATTTGAAAATATGATAAATTGGAATGTACCTATTGTACTATGCGAGGGTGCATTCGATGCTATTGCTATAAAACGAAATGCTATACCATTATTTGGTAAAAACATTTCTAAAAAACTAATGCAAAAATTAGTTACATCAGAAGTTAAAAAAGTATATCTAGCTTTAGATAGTGATGCTATTAAATCAACATTTAAAATAGCAGAACAATTATTAAAAGCAGGTAAAAAATTATTTGTAGTGGAGTTAGACGATAAAGACCCTGCCGATATGGGTTTTGCTCTGTTTACAAATAAAATACAAGAGGCACAAGAATTTAATTTTTCTTCTCTCTTTAATTTAAAATTATCTATATGATATTACGTAAAGCGAATTTTCCTAAAAGTGAATATAATCGAACATTTACGCAAATTACAACAAACGATTCTCGTTTTTACGAGGATGGGGAAAAAACATACCCCTCTGTGACCTATGTTTTATCTTACTACCCTAAAGGAAGACACTTTGAGGAGTGGCTTAAAAAAGTAGGAATGAATGCCGATTATATAGCTAAAAAATCAGCTGATGAAGGTACAATAGTACACAACCTGGCTGAAGCTTATCTATTAGGTAAAGAAATTAAACTAATGGGTGAAGATGGTAATCCTAAATACGACTTAAAGGTTTGGAAAATGTTTTTAGCATTTGTAGACTTTTGGGAAAGTAGTGGAGCAGAACTTTTAGAGACAGAAGTATTCCTATACTCAGATACACTTAAGGTTGCTGGAACGTGCGATCTTGTATGTAAAATCGGCGAAGAACTGTGGGTAATCGACTTGAAAACATCTAATCACCTACAGACGACGTATGACCTACAGACCGCGGTTTATACGCGCTGTTTTGAAGAATGTTATGATCAAAAAGTAGATAGAGTTGGTGTACTTTGGTTAAAATCTAAATCGAGAGGCCCAGATAAAACTGGTAAAAGACTTAAAGGTAAAAAATGGGAAGTATACGAATCATCTCGTTCTGTAGATGAAAATTTAGAAATATATTCTCATGTACGGGCTTTATTTGATTTAGAAAACCCTAATCTCAAACCTATCTCAGAAAAATGGCCAACCGTAATTAAAAAGAAATGATAACTGTACCTGTAACTATATTAGATAATTTTTTTGAAAACCCTTATAGTATAAGAGAATGGGCTTTATCATTAAAATACGATCCTCATCCTTCAAACCAATGGCCTGGAGAAAGAACTGAGTGTTTAAGTGAAATTAATGGTAAGTTTTATAATTATGTAAATCAAAAAGTATTATCTTTATTTTTTGAAGACTATAAATCTTTAGATTATGATGGTGATTTAACATTTCAAATATTAAATCAATATAATGGGACAGGTTGGATACATCAAGATCCTAATATATATACTTATATAATATATCTTACAGATAATACAAATATTAATTGTGGGACTTCCTTATATAAATTAAAAAGTAACAAATATTATCCTATTTCAAATGAAAATGAAGACTTATTTGAACAAAATAGATTAATTCATCATAAAGAAAAACAAATCCCAGAGGATATTCTCTATCAAAAACAAGAATATGATGATTTTTCTTATGAAAAAGTTTTAGATATCCCTGATTATTTTAATAGGTTACTTGTATTTCCTGCAGAACACCCTCATTCCGCTAATTTTTTAGGAGATTCTAATTTATCAAGATTAACATTGATAGGGTTTATAGAAGATATATCTACTAGTAAACTTCCCATAGTTAGATCTAAGAAAGTTAATATGACCTAAAATATAGTTGGTTTCCTCACCCTTTTTTCGTATATTTATATGTTGACAATGTAACCCTATGTATAAACTACGAGATATAATTTTAGAGCAATCCTCTAATCCTAAGGCACTTATCCTTGCTGGTTCTCCTGGAGCTGGTAAGTCTTCGTTTATTGAAGGTGTAAAAGATGCTTTAATATTAAACGTAGACGATTTTTATATGCGTAATCTAAAAGATTTAAACGTATCTTTAGATTTAAAAAACGCAGATGCTGAAGATCGAAGCAAAGCCGCTCAAGCAATGGCTGCAGCAAACAAAGAATTTCGCCCAATGACACGTGAAATTATCTTAGGTAAAAAGAATTTTATCTTAGATGGTACAGCTGCATCTTCTGGTCCTACTTTAAAATTAAAAAAAGAATTAGAAGATTTAGGATACGATGTCTTGATGGTATATGTGTTTGCTTCACTAGAAAAAGCACTAGATCGAAACGATTCACGATTTGATCGATCAGGTGGAAAAGATAGAAGTTTAGCACCTGCTATTGTATTACGTACATGGAATAATATTACACAAAATTACGATTTATACAAAGATGAATTTGGAAGCAATTTTGTCTCTGTTGTAAACGATAAAGCATTAGAAAAAGGAGGATCTATGAAACCTTTAAAGGATTTAGTAGATAAATATCTTACACCTTATGCCCCAACTAATACTAAGCCTAAAACAGATAAAGAAAAGGCACGTTCTGAAAAATCTAAAGCTGAATTAGAAAAACAAATAAATGATTTTGTAAATTCAGATAAAGTAGAAGATATTAAAGCGAATTCAGTTTCTAAAGACGAAGCTAAATCCCGTGTAAATTCATTTTTCGCATGAACCCAGAACAAATAGGTAAACAAATAGCGAAGCGTCTATTAATAGAACAATTTACCGAAAAGGTATCTTTGTATCCTGGTGCATTCAAACCACCACATAAAGGACACGTTGCAACAGCATTAAAGGCTATAGACGATCAAACAGATCGTGTAATTATCTTTATGTCCACTAAAGAACGAGATGGTGTTTCAGTAGAAGAAGCTCAACAAGCCTGGGATTTATATAAACAGAACAACCCAGAACTAGAAAAAGTTGAAATAGTACAAACACCTGTACCAGTTAAAGCAGTATACGATTATGCTAAAGACAACCCTTCTCACGATATAAGAGCTGTATTCGGTAAAGGAGAAGAGGATAGATTCAAATCACTATTAGATAAAGAAAAATACCCTCACGTAGAAGTATTTGATGCTGGGATGGAAGGTACATACTCAGCTACTGAATTACGAAGAGCAATACGCGATAATGATTTAGAGACTGTAAACGATTTTATACCGGATGGTATTAATGTAGATGATTTTATGTATATATTTCAGTTAAATGAAGCAATAGTAGGCGATAAAATCGTATGCGATAACTGCGGATGGGAATGGAAAATAGCAGATGGTGGAGACGATTTGTATATGTGTCACAAATGTGGACACGATAATACACCACGTAAAGATTATCTAAAAGAAGCCAGATACAAAAAATTCCTAAACGAAGGATGGGACGATTCTAAAGCTAAAGTTATAGGCGAGTTTGTAAATTACTGTATGGAGTATCTATCAGTAGAAAGACCTAAAATTAAATTAGTAAACTCCCCTGACTATACTTTAGAATATCATAGTTTTGGTGGTTACATGCCTTCTGAACAAAAAATAATTGCTGTTGTCAATAATCGAAATATGGCAGATATATTAAGAACTGTCGCACACGAGATGGTTCACCATATGCAAAACCTAGATGGTAGATTAAACCCAAAATCAGGTGAAGATGGTTCAGATGATGAAAACGAAGCAAATTCACTAGCGGGTGTTATAATGAGAAAATTTGGAAGGGAAAACGAGCACATTTATGAGCAAGTATAGTTTATTCGATTTAATGATAGAAGATATAAGGAAAGCATACAACGTTTACGTTGATATGGATGGAGTTTTAACAGACTTTGAAAGACGTTTCGAACAATTTGCTGGTGTCACCCCAGATGAATTTATGTCTCAAAAAACAATCGAATTTGGTAAAGACAAAGCAAACGAACAATTTTGGGATTTGGTAGATAAACAAATCGGTGTTCGTTTCTGGGCAGGAATGCCATGGATGCCAGAAGGAGAAAAACTATACAAGTACATTAAAAAAACAAAACCTACTATCTTAACTTCTCCCTCAAGAGATGAATCATCTCGTATAGGGAAAGGTGTATGGGTAAAAAGAAATATGTCTGGTGTACCAGTTAAATTCGGGTACAAAGCATCTGGCAAAGCAAAATATGCTACCCCAAATTCAATATTAATAGACGATAGAGAAGACAATATACAAGCTTGGAAAGCTGCAGGAGGAATTGGTATATTATTTAAATCAACAGATCAAGTTATAAACGAGTTATCTAAATTAGGGTTATGAGCGAAACACGCTTAAATAAAGAATTCTCTGAACGCGATATTAAGCGAATGAGAAATATAGTTTCGGGAAATACTGCTGAACGTACTAGAGTTCAAGCAGGTTTCGAAAAACAAAAAATTGAACATACAGAGGGTGATATATGGGAAGAAAACGATAAAACTTGGACTATAAAAAATGGTCTTAAGCAAACCGTTACCAAACATGACAAATTAAGAGCTATGGTTACTATGCCCTTAGCGTGCCCTAAATGTAAAAACGCAATGAAACCCACAAAGTTGAATAAAAAAATGTGGAATATTCATTCACAATGTTTTGATTGTACTATAGAACATGAAACATATCTTAAAACTACAGGCCAGTACGAGGCATATGCTAAAAAGATGATGAATGAAAATAAAAATTCATTTGTTGACGATTATGAACAAGCAGTAGAAGCATTTACAAATGATCAAGGTGAATCATTTATGTCTGAAGCTGGAGATTTAGAAAATTGGTCTAAAACAAAAGTAAATCCTGAAACTATTAAAGCCCTTAAAGCTAATATTAAACAATTAAGAGAACTAGAATTATAATATCTTTATATATTTATTAGAGTAAAACACTACACACATGAAACGCAAAGACCTTAAAAAACTTATTAAAGAAAATATTACAGACTGGCTATCAGAAAGACTAGCAGCAGAAGCTGATAGTGGCGATATGGCACATACTGAGAAAGCTCCTGTAAAAGAAAAAGTAGCTAAAATTGAAGATCAAATTGCTGAATTCTACTACGTTACAAAACCTACTAAAGAATCTTCTGTTGAAGAACTAGTAAAAAGTGGAGACGTATTTGAATTTGCTATGAGTGGCCTAACTCGTGAAGACATTTCAGGTATCTACAAATCTGAAAGTAGAGCTAAATCTGCTGCAAATAAAGTAATTAAAGAAAGAGACATTAAGCTTAAAGAAACCTATAAAAAAGGTCAAGACAAACTTAAGCAAATGGAAGCTTCAATTGACGAGATTAAAGGTCAAATTGAAGGTAAAATGTCTGAAGCTACTTCAAACCCAGATATGCGTGAAGCACTTACATCTGAATCTAATG
>JACKZZ010012935.1_pt1 | contig 16524 bp, 10 predicted proteins | sample 8027871 | NCBI WGS metagenome assembly JACKZZ01 (sample SAMN15724774, study PRJNA655200) | protist metagenome | isolation source: fluorescence activated cell sorting (FACS) single amplified genomes of... | place: USA: West Boothbay Harbor, Gulf of Maine | collected 2000-07-19
TTACAGCACCGAATCAGAACGGAGGAGGTGAAGAAACACACTAACAAAGATCTAACTACCCGGATACGTTATCAACATTCTGCGCTGCTTCAGTTGACTGAAAGTGGATTTATGTCCTTTGAGGAGAAGAAAAGTGAATTTACCGTTACAAAGGATTGGAAAAAAGATATTGATAAACTTGACGGTAAGATGGATCTAGTAAGTGTTCCGTCTCGAATGACCTTGCAGGTACTAAATAGTGCAACTTCGTCCATAGGAGTAGTACACTACAGTACCAGCTCGTGGCTGTACAACACAAACGCATTAAATAATGAGCCTTTGTTGCCTAATGCTAAGGCTATTGAATCTTCAGAAACAGTATCTGGTAGCAAGAAATTTTCTGGTTGGCTCAGAAGACTTCGAATCACTATAAATTTAGCATTCGACGTTCGTCCCTCGGGTTCTCACAAAACGCATAATATCTCTGCCGAACTACAACGAGGCCGTGATATCCTTTTGAAAATTTCTCGAGTAGCGTCCTTGATCTCTGATACGAGGACATGGTACTACGGGGTGCGAGATGGAGAGTCGAACTACTCGTCAGACGAAGAACTTGCTTTTTATAGAAGGGTAATAATGGGTGGAGTAGCGGATACGATGAACTCATTAGGGAACCTTTACGCCGAGGGTGTGCTAACGGAACCTGAGGGGGAAGAAGCTGAATTCCTCCCTTTATCGATACCTAGTGCTTGGTTTCTGCTTGGAAACTTTTTGACTACAGTTGACCTCATTCATGACGCAGTGCAAGCCTACTTACTAATAAGAAAAAAAATAGAACTCGAAGATTTGGATAGGGTGTCAGGCCAGATTATTTCCCCCGAAATTATCGAGTTCGTTCACGACATATTGGAGGTACGAGCCAAAATCAGTGTGAAGATTGCGGTTATTCAAGCCCGTTTGGTCACTTGGGTATTTTCAATTAGCGGCAGTACAAAGACTGGCACTTCTTGCTGGGAGGAGATTAATGGTATTAGAACTTGACATTTAAATTTGGAGGAATGAGCTTTTATTTATATATTTACCCGCGAATTATCGAAAATTAATATCATCATGATCTCCATTTCATAATATTTATTATTAATAATAGTATGATATATCTATAATAATTTATAGATTTTGTAAATTGTTATATTAGTATATTATACTAAAACTGAAGAAAACTTCACAGCCCCACAGACTCATGATTTTAACGCGTGCCTTGAAGCGGCTGTTTTTGCCCCTCCCCAAGCACCCGAATTAATTATTATTTCTTTTCATCCTTTTGCAGCCCTCTTTTGCGATTTTTTTTGAGGGAAACTCGACTTGGAGAAAATGGGTACTAATATTTGGCGCACCATGACTGGGACTTAGGTCATGGTGTGCGTCGCTCTTACAATTTCAAAATGCACAGAATTATCAAAGTAAGCAATAAATCTGATTCAGAGATTCTAATAATATTATAAGTATTAGATTGAGCAGTGGAACAATTCCGTAGGTATAACGCATTTGAGGGGCCTCCCATATGGGTCAGAACTAAAAGCGGTTTGGCTTCAGCTAGATCCAAACACTTGGAATATTAATTTAAATAATATGCCTGGGTTTTCGGAGTCCGACTTCGAATATGGGAAAAAAATGTACGAAGTCGGGTACGAATTCTTAGGCTTAGACTTAAGTTCCGCAGCCGTGTTTGACAAATTTTGCGAATTTTCTCTTCTACAACCGGGTCCAGTACGTTTAATAAAGGACCTACCACCTGCCATCGGCTTCCACAAAGCGGAGTCTGTCGGCCTTTCGCTCCACATAGAACTTCTCAAACAAGCGATGGATCTTATGACGACGATGGCTGACGAGCTCATGTCCCAAGGCTGGCTTGACCTCATTCAAGAGCTGGAGGATAATAATATACTTCCAAAGCAGGCCCCAGAAGAAAGTGGGAGTTCTGTGGAGTGTGAACCTTGCCTACTAGTTACTGCAAAGAGTGAGAAGGCGGAGATAGGGAGGAGACTGCAGGAACTTTATTATGCTAAATTAGACCAGTTCAAGTCTCACGCTGAGGAGGAGAATACTAGCAGTACTAGTTTCGATTTTCTCTCGTCTTTCCGCGCGGAATTCCTGTATTTGGATTCCGAGTCGACAGAAGCGTCTAAGCTCGGCATGGACTGGGGAAATATTAATCTGAGTAATTCGATCGAAACTCCTATTCAAAACTTGGGAGCATTGATTAAAAAAGGCATGTCAATCCCAATGGAAAAAACGAACCCTAATAGTAATCAGTCTGATGAGCACCTCAAAAAGACTACGATGGCTTTCGAGGCGATAGTCTCGATGTTGCAAGAGGAGGCGGAGAACAAGGGGATTCCTTCCAATATTAATACTTCTCAGCTTGCCTGCGTCACTTTTTTGCTCCTGCGGAGACTGGAGAAAGATGTTGATGGAAGTGATTTAACCGACTGGCAGGCTTGGTTGTCGAAACTGAAGGACTTGGAATTGACTAAATTAAAATAATTTATTATAGTATTAATTATATATAGTGCTATATTATAATTCCTGTTTTAAATTAGTTATCCTGGTTGTTTCTTTAGAATGATGTTTCGTCTCTAAGAACCGGTCTTGTTGCCATCATGCTGTAATGATTCATTAAATTATGCTAACATTGCTCATTAACTACCACTTTAATTGGTTGTATTACATTGTGACAGGATATAATAAATCTAATTAAGTAATAGTATAGTAGCTTTGCAGTCTGAGACTGTTTTGCATATAAACAACTTTTACTTTGCGATTCTGATATTACATGATATATCTTATATATATAATATTATAAATCTTGTTTGACCCAATAGGACCTGGACTCTATCGCAATCGAGTCCACGAACACATGTTTGGCTCAGATTGATATATCTTAATACAGTATTAGTGCTACCTAAAGTGGCAGCTAACTAGTCTGATTTAATCGCAGATCTCGAGCAATAACGTCACAAATCTAGAGGTTAATGTGTGAATTGAGATTGAAGTCTGAAAGAGCTCAACACATTTGAATCATAGTATTGAACCGATGTATTTGGGACGAACACAGTCGAGTGATGAAATTGAGGCCAACAAATCTATAATAATTATATTGTATTATAATAATAACACAAAAATAATATTACTTAGTAACTGAAGCTGCAAGTGTTTACAGTTTAACAAATTTGTCAGTTTGGAATAAAATGATAAATCACTCAGGTCTTAAATGATTGAGGTGAGAAATACCGGTCCCCTCATTCCGCTATAAAGTATATCTGATTGCAGATCCATTATTGCGTCTTAAAGCTTGGGCTGATGTCAATGCGCGTCGAAGAAAACGTCAGTCCTAATACGATTGCCATTACGGATAATACCGTAATGATGGCAAATTAATTTCCAATTTGTGGCAAATTATTGTAAATTTCAATCATCATATTTATAACATTAACTTAAGGCTCGTATGATTGTAAAAATAATAGATCTGAATTGTGTTGTAGACGTTCGAAATTGCGTGATGTAGTCATAGATAGATGATCTAGAGGCTGAGTAGTATAGTGCTTGGTCCGTTAATGTTTCATTGAAAAGTTACCATAATTTCGGTAATAACAAAATTTTAGTACCGACTTTCATTCATTCATAAAATAGCCTTAATAATTATTAATATTATTATAAGCACTGCAATAGACTTAGTTCAAAATTAACCATAATGACAATAATATATTGCCAAATTGTATCTTTATTTTTATATGATAATTTATTAATTTAATGATAATATTAATGATTATTACTAGCACTTAGTCTTCTGAATCTCCCTGAACTCTGACGATGCATCCATAAGTGAATGCGCTTTTTAGTTCACAGTGTCTTAACATTTAGGCGCTCTATTATTATTAATAATAATATATTAAGAATAAATGAAGAATTAGATGCGTTAAAATTGTGGGATATTAACTCATCAAAAGAATAAATTGTAGTTCTCATTCCGAGCAGTCACGCAAGGCACAGTGAGGGTGCCCTTTGAACGCGCGCCGGAAAATAAATTTGTCGATATATTAGTATACGAATTTCAAATTTGAAATAATATGACATGACGATTTCAAGAATAACATATTAATCTAATTTTTTAATATGAAGATGATCTTGTGGTGTAGACTTATTGGCAATCGTGTGAATAGATAGAAGGTGTACCTGAGGACCGCTAGACTCAAAGTATAATAAAGAGATTTATTTAGGGCATGCAAAATAAGAAAAATCTGTTTGGTAGTCACAGTGCTTTATACATATGAATGAAGTACTTGAAATTAAAATTTAATTAATTATTAATCCTTCCTAATTATAATAAATTTAATTGTACTCTAAGAGTCTAGCCTTCAAGCATACCTAGAATACACTGAGTCTCATTCCGTTTTAATTGAAACGGGATAGAATAAATGCTTATTAGAGAATTTAGGTTAAAAGTTCAGTGTTCCAGCAACTGCCGTGACTATGCCTGACGCTTTTCAAAATATGGTATTAGGCGCTACACACAACTTTTGATTTCGACTAGCCTTCGGAGACATGAAAGTCTTTGTCGCCGCTTATTATCTTAATATTAATTTTTATATCATATAATCGTGCAAATTCAAATTTCAAAATTTTTCTCATGTTGTTTCAATATTTTTTTCTCGTCAGGCTACGGCGGCATCTAGAATAGATTATCTAGATGTTCATAAGCTGCCATCAGAGGTGGCATTCGAAATTTACATCCTGATCATAATTCGTACAAATTTAAGATTCAGTTATCTACTTCGTTGTTTCATTGCTCTATAAACAAACACCGGACTATTAGTATTAAGACTTGATTCATGAACCGACTATTGGCGCCTCAATCTAAATTTATTCAGTACAGCTGGCACTGCTACTATTCCTTTTCTGTCAGGTTTGAAGGTTTATATTATAATACTAAACTTAGAGTAAGCTAAAGACTAAATTTAAACTTTGTATTATATTATACTTAAATGCTAAATTATAATTTTCTGACGCAATCGAGTCTGTACACTGGTGCTAACAGGTTGAACTTGTCTATTAAATAATTATAATAATAAATATATAGTAAAATTAAATTTATCTATAAATAATAACTTTAAATTATAACTTAAAATATTATGTCCGTGCTAGAAGAGGCTTTTGAGAAGGCATTCGAGAGTGTGTGCCGCGAGTTCGATATATGCTTCCCCGAGTCCGAAGAATTCTGTGAAGTCCGGGACGTTGCTGTTCAGCTGGTTTTGATGGAGCTTGAGGCTGATTCGTGTGAGAAAGTTATGTTACAAACCTTGGAAGACGGTCTCATCGAGCAACTTTCGGAACACAACAGCGACTGCTTCAACCTCTGCCGAAAGAAGCAGGTTCCAGACTTCCTCAGAAAATTTGCAATTCGATGCAAAAGAATCAGAGCACAAGAACAACAACACACTATTAATACTACTGAAAATGGTTCGGAGGCTTCAGAGAAGGAATTGCTCGAACACTCTGCCGAAGAATCAGACTTCTCTACTAAGTCCAAGGAGCCCAGCGACACGGTCGTAACAGTTAATAATAGCAAGAACGAATCGAAATTGGAGACGTGTGATGAAAACTGTATACTTCCGAAGTCTATCGAAGTTGTTGACTGTAATAATTCTAATTCAACTCCATGGTTCCCAAAAAAACGGAGAGAAATTAGTAGTACTATTAAGCCTGCCAGTGCTGGTTCAACGGACTTCCTCTGTTCCACCTCTGACCTCTTTCTACTGCATATGGGGGCCCGAAAGCCTATTCTAAAAAACGCGAAGTTGGAGCTGATGAAAAACAAGTCCTATGCCTTGGTAGGTGACAATGGGGTGGGAAAATCGAGCTTATTAGCTATGATTCGAGAAGGAAAGGTGGCAGGATTGAAAGCTTTGTCAAGTGAAAAAAAGTCTCTGAAGATGATAGATGTGCCTGATATAGACTTCGAGTGCAGTTTAACAGTGAAAGAGTACTTTGGGAAGACAATGAAATCTAAGTTTCCAAATTGGACCGAGTCTGAAGAATCCTTGAGGATATTAAACCGTGTCGGGTTTATTAATATTGTTTCAGCAGGAAGCACGGCGTCGGCGACCACCAACGAGACAGCAGGAGCAGCAGCAGCAACCAATGGCAATTTTGAACCCTGCTCCAAACGAATTTCGGACTTGTCGGGTGGGTGGCGCATGAGATTGGGGATGGCAATCTTACTGGCTGATACTTCTCTTTCTCTAAATGACTCTTCTGATTTACTCCTCCTGCTGGACGAGCCTACGAACCACCTTGATCGGAACGCAGTCATTTGGCTACAGAAATTTTTGAACTCTGATTTGCAATCCGAACTGTTATTAAAAAAGAGTGAAAATATTAATAATAAATTCAGCCTTACCAAATTGATCGTTTCACATGATTTTCAATTTCTCGATGAGGTTTGCCAGGATTGTGTAATAGAAATAAAGGAATTGCAACTCCACTACTATTGCGGCGGCGTTTTTCATTATTTCGAATCTACAGGAAAGTCTTACTATGGTGGTAGTACTACTACTACCACCACCACAACGGTTTCAAATTCTTCTAAAAGTGAAGCTCGTTCATTGGAGACGAGTACTAACTGCACTTTACTAGTAAATCTAGCAGTGGCCAAAGACACTGCAGCTTCAAGCCTTCGTTCTACTGGCAATCAGATTCTAGCCGATGCTCGTCCGCTCCTCTTTCCCGCACCGGACTTGCTTGAGTCGGGTTGGAGAAGCACTGCCTGCGTTCTGGAACTAAAAAATGTATCGTTTGCGTACGATGACGCGGCGCCCAGAATATTACAAGACATCAATCTTCGATTAACTTTGGAATCGAAGGTTGGGTTAGTGGGCGCAAATGGGAGCGGAAAGTCAACTCTAATGAAGCTTTTGAGTAGGGATTTGGATATTGTGAAGGCCCAAGAAGTAATACCCGATCAGAAGATCGGCTCTGAGACGACGATATCGAAGAAAAAAACGAAAGCTGCTGCCAAAGTGCTCCCTTCCATAAGTCGCCACCGCAATCTGCGCATCGCCTATGTGTCTCAGGACCCAGTCGCGGTGCTGAATGATAATTTAGATTCTACTGCTTTAAGCTATATTCGCTCCCGCTATACAGGGGGCTACGATAACGAGATCCAATGCCGCATTCGAATGGAGCTGCAGGAAAGAGACAAGCTCGCCAGGGCGGACAAGGTGAAGACTCCGGATAAGAAAAAACGAAAGACGAGGACACTATTGGAGCTTGCTCTTGACTTCGGCGCAGACGACGGGCCCGGCTGTCGAGTCGAAGAGATTGTGGGGCGACAAATCCGTGGGGCAGATGAGGTTTTTTATGAGGTGGTGTGGAACGACGAAGATTTTTCACTTAACGGCAGAAGTGGCTACAACCCGCACAAGCCCTGCAAAACAGCAAACCGAGGCAATCACAGTGATGCTTCTACGAAGTTGGTTCCCAACTCCTATGAGCCCTATTGGCGGTTATGTAAAATGGGCGTTTCTGACCTTTGCCATGGCTTCGACTTGCGGGAACAATCCCGGTTGAGCGGTCTCTGTGACCGCCCCGTTTGGGATGACAATGAGCTCACGAATCACTTGAGGGATTTTGGACTAGAGGAGGACCTCACCGCCCACACACTGTTGAAAAACTATTCGCAGGGGCAGAAGGCACGTTTGGTTTTGGCAGCGGCGTTGTGGATAAAGCCTCACTGCCTTCTGTTAGATGAGCCGACGAACTATATCGACTCCGATACGTTGGAAACGTTGGAAAAAGCGATTGCGGGCTTCAATGGAGCCGTGGTGGTGATTAGTCATGACCAGGGCTTCGTTGCAAGAGTGTCTAAAAAAATAGTGAAGTTAGAAGGAGGGAAGCTTGGGAAAACATAAGTATTACTATTAGAGCAATCAAATATTATAATTTGGTGGGCTTTTGCAAGAAATTTCTAAATTCGGAGCATTAATAATAATTAATATTAGTATTATGATTAAATCATTGAACTTGTGTTAATAAATTTAATATTATGATACTAAATTATTTCGTAATAACTGAATCACGATATTATATTTTTTCAACTTATAAGTAACCTAAACTATTGGATCTGACAAATGACAGCTGTGTTCGAACTATTGGAGTTGGGAGTTGTGTGGGGACTCGCTATTCTGATAGCAGCACTGGAACGATCTTTAGCGGTACTCACTTCAACAAGAGACCATATCAAATACAGTTTTACACCCAGCCTTTGAACGATTTTACTGAGTAATACTAAAGGCTTGTTCGACTAGTAGTACGATGCTAGTCCAAATTAAATTTAGTAGCAAGTCTCTTGTAAATACAACAATGCAGTCCAGCCAACTTGGAAAGTTCTATGGTCAATATTAATTATAAAAAACATTTAATTCTATTGACTGTTAGTGGAGTCTGTAGCATCTACACTATGGTGACATGGATCCCTCCAAATTATTCGGTCACGCCCCGGGGCCCCCTGGCAGGGCCTCCTTCATAATTTTGTATTAGTATTTGAAATTGATATATTCACTAGTATTAAGACTATTCTCGGATACTAGACTGTGACATCTGACTAGTATTATCACCAGTATATTAAGTTAAAGTAATACTAATATTATTATTTATTACTTTGTCAAGCGGAGTCTTCTCTTGTGAATTCATCAACATCTAAATGGGTGCGGCTGGTTCTGCTGTAAAGTCCTCCGGGACGGAAGTAATTTCGCATATCCAAGAGGTGACGGAGGCAGCGCAGCTCGCAACCTCTGGGGGGGGCTCTGGAAACCGATCTATCCAGTCGAGTTGAGATCCACGTCCGCGTCTCGACACTGAAAAAGCGAATGAATCCAAGATGTATAATATACAGCAAACGAGGCCAAGACAAAGCGTGGGCGGAGGTATTTATTTGTGAATAATACGGCTGAATAATTATTTTCTTTTGCTTGTGTGTGTTTCAGACCATTTTTTGAGGGGTCCGTCTTCACACTAGCTTACACTCGTTGAATTTTCAATGTACTAATCACAAAGTACTATTGATTAGTACTATTGATTATTAAGTATTTTATGATCTAATATTATAATGATCTAAATTTCAATCAATTTAAAATTTATTAAATCAAGATTCTCCGCACTGAAGTTATCATTGGTGTTGACGCGGGGAGTTTTGTGAAGTCGGCGACCATTGACTTCGACTTTGAGATCCAGCAGAAGTGCCGGTTCGAGCTCTATCACTGCGCCGACCCGTCCTCAGAGGACCTCTCTGGATACGATTTCATCGGCTCAACCGAAGTTTTTGTTGGCGAAATGGTTAGCGTCGCGGCCGGGGAAGACTGCAAGAAGGATTTGGTCCATCATACGCGCAGAAATAACGGGTTTGTGCACCTTACGGCAGAAGAAATTAAGCACCTGAAAGAAGATCTCACATTCTCTTTGAGGGCAAAAGGGCTACCTGTGATGGATTTTTTCTCACGAAGGGCAGACCCATTCGTAATTTTGCATCGAGGCGCGGCGCCCAATTTCCGAATACCGGAATCCGAACTACTCAAGCAGAAAATACCTGTTTACAAGACGGAAGTGGTACTAATATTATACTAGTACTAATTATATATAGATAAATATTTAATTCTACAGTAGTTAGTACTAATATTAGAGAGTAGGTATTATAAGTAACTTAATAAAAATAGTTATCGGGCTAATACTATGTATTAATACGATATTAGAGTTTCCGAGGCTGAGGCTCGATATTAGTATATTATTGAATTTAATATCGAAGAAGACGCCATATCTCGACTCTCCTCCAGAGTCCTGAATCCTTTCAGATTCTAATCCTTTCAGGTAAAACGTAATTTGAACCCATCTTGGGAACAATTAGACGTTAGTGTGCAACAATTGTGCCAAGGAGACCCACTGCGCAGCATAATCGTTGAAGTATACGACTGGAATCGGACGCAAAGGGATCAACTAATAGGAGCAGCGAGCACATGGTACAGACTCTAATAGTAAAATATCTACTGTAAATAATAGCTACTACTATTATAAAAATTTGATAATGATAGCGCGTGATTCCAGTGACTAGATATTTTTAATTTTAATTTAAAGCATTTATTATAATTTCACCTGAGATAATCATTATTATATTTAGTGACGCAGACTCCTCCAACTTGATATACAGTTGCAACCTGGAGCATGACAGGTCCTACCTCTCCTATTTTCAGTAATAGTAGTTTTTACATTGCTGGATTAATCCAGACCTTTTCTGCATCAAAAAAAAAAAAAAAGAAAATGTTGCATATTAGCATGAATTGGGGTATTATGAGATCACCGCCAAAAAGGGGGGGCTCAGTCTCCTGCGTGGCACTAAGTCTATGGAACCATTAATACGGTTGCTCTCGGAGAAAAACTATTTACTCTCCCTCAGTCTGGCTGACCTGAAGCGGGCTAGCGAGGACGATAAACCAATAGTGTTGGCCCTCTATGATACCCTGGATCCAACCCCGGTGAACAAGAAAGGGAAACCAGTGAAGCCCAAGTACTAAGTACGATTAATTAATACTACACACGTTTATATTCAAATTTCAATAATTATTTATAACTAAATTAATCTTGTTATAGGCTGCGGCAAAAAAAGTCCTGAGTTTTTCAATTTTGATTGATCCGCTCAAAAAAAAAAAAAAAGGTATCGCGGCCAGCTCGTTATCGACAACATTAAACTGGTCCGCAAGTGGACTTTCTTGGACTACATACAGGGTGGGTATAAATTTTGCTGGTCAGGTCTTCTTTCCTAGCAGGGATAGGGTCATGATAGTATTAGTCTTTCGAATTTCTAAATTTTATAAATCATTAAACCATATTAACGAGAAACGGTTTATTAATAGCTCATAATAATGATATTATAATAATATTCCATAATATTCAAACTCTATTACTTAAAATTTAAAAAACCCCAGATTGGAAATGAATTTGATCGTAGCAATCGATTGTACACGAAGCAACGGCGACCCAACCAGTCCAGACTCTTTGCATTTTTACAAGGATACAGGGGTTCCGAATGATTACGTGATGGCCATTCGCGCCGTGGGCGAGATTCTTCAGCATTACGATTCGGATAAACGGTACCCAGTGTACGGTTTTGGCGCTAAGATTCCTCCTTCGATGACTTATTGCAGTCGTTGCTTCGCTCTCAATGGTAACTATTTCGATCCAGAGGTAAAAGATATAGAGGGCATCGTCCAAGTCTACAAAAAGTCGCTACCCGTAGTTCAACTGCACGGGCCTACTGAATTCAGAGACGTAGTCCGGCTGGCCGCCAACTTCGCAGAGCCTTATGCGGAACCGAATGCGGACGAAATGAAGTAGTGATCTTCTAAAATGACTTAGTAGATCACTAGAAATCTACTTCACTTTACGTACTTAATAATATTACGCTGTTCAGTTCTGAGGATTTGTATTTAAAACGTTCAAAATGCAGATACTAGTCGTTTGTAAAAAGCTCAAAAAACTTACAGTGAGGATGGGAAAAACCTAACGTTAGCTCGCTTTGATCGCTACCCTATATATCTCTAGCTTCCTCGAGGCTGTCGACACGTCAAAGCGTCTGATTTTATGTAAGGTTTTCCTTACGTAAGCTCCGCTCTATATCTATGTTGCGTCTGCGCTGCTTTTTTTCTGAATCTCCTGCCTTAAGCTAATGTGATTTTTGCGCCTACATCTTTGCCATTTTTCGCCTATATCATTTGGGATGTTTGCCCATAAAGTACTGAAGAAATCCCCAATTTTCACTTGTGTACTAATATACAAAAAAAATTGGAGCTCACGAGTTCGCACAATACCTCAATTCAGACTACACACATGCTGCTGTCGAATGCGCTATTTTTGAGTCTAGTCTTACTAAACGTATATTAGGTTTTTCTACTTTTGTGTTTTGATTTCTGCGCAGTCGAAACTCTAAATTAAAACAACTTGCTCTTGTGCTTATTATCATTGTATAGATTTTGCGCTGCGAGCACCGCGATTTTCGCAGAACATTTCGAGCTTACGGACTAATGTTCACTAGGTTGACGCCATTACTACCTGCGCCCGCTAAGCCCTCTTGCATAGCGCATTATTACTTACGGCAGTTAAAGGTAAATTTAAAATTATCCAACTTAGACTTTTAAATTTTAATATAGGTACTTCATCCTCCTCATCATCACTGACGGCGTAATCAACGATAAGCAGGAAACTATTAACGAAATCGTTCGTGCCAGTCGTCTGCCTGTGTCCATCATCATCGTTGGCGTGGGCGACGAAGACTTCTCCCTCATGGACGAACTCGACGCAGATGAAGAACCTCTGTTCTCCACTGAAGATAACACGTAATACTTAAAAAAAAAAAAAAAATTTAGCTGTATTACCTAGTAGTAACTTAATATATTTAGCCTACTATTAACTATTAATATCATAGGTACATGGACCGAGATATCGTGCAGTTTGTGCCATTCAACGATTTCAAGGATCGTAGCTATATGGAGTTGGCGATGTGTACACTCGACGAGGTTCCCCGAGAGGTGGTTAATTTCTTCCAGAAGCGCCAGATCGCGCCCAAGGTTGACACAGACGCAACGGTCGGGCTTGGCAAAACGGTGCGAGTGAAAACGGTCGAGACGGACGACGACCAATATGAGTTACCGGAGTACTTGGAGAAAGAGCGAGATCGGTTAGTGCAAGCAGCAGTGGTGCAAGGTATCTAGGCTCTGCTATTAGTACCAATTTATGGTATGCTAAACCGAATAGTCTAGTAAAATTAATAGTCCAGTAAATAGTCGGCTTACAATGGCGACAGCTTAGTAGTAGTCTAGTAAAATTATTAAATATTTAGGCCTTGAGCGTTGGAGTCGTTAAATGGGGGTATTAGCACTGTTGAACCAAATAAAAGTTCTGTCTGTGGGGCGCCGGATGTGCTTAAGTAATGCTCGGCCAGTAATATGTTGATGGAGGATGACATAGGAATTCTTTTAGTGATTTCCGTATTAGTACTAAATAATTCCGTTTCGCGTAAAGACTGCTTTGAGATTTGATTTGCGAAGATGAAGAGAAACCTTGCAGACCTAATAATTGCTGCAGTATTATTGCAAAAGAAAATCATTTTTTCAGCTTAAGCTTACAATTAACGATAATTGTTTCATGCTCTCGGCATGGTTAACTTCTGTACTCGAGCTCTTCGCGTTGCGTCCTTGGTCAGCCTTGTTGGCACTCTTCTCCGCAGAGTAATCTTGTACCGTGCCGAACGAGTGAGCAGAGTGTCTGTTAGAACTGGGGGCAGAGTTGCTGTCAGAGAAGACGAAAGCAGTCTGACTTCCCAGAAGCCCATCGTCAACCGGATCGTCCGCATTCGTAAGCAGGTTTGCGTTTTGTTCCGCGTTCTGTTCGCCGGTGGAGTTAGACTGTCCAAAGTAATTCTTTTCCTCATCCTCTTCCTCCCCGATAACGGGGGAAATCGCAAACGAAACGAACTTCTTGGACTCGCTCGAGTCTTTGCCGCCCTTGAAAAAATCCAACTGCGCAATGTTCGTCCTGGCACGTTTTAACTGATGTTGACTCAAATTAACGTTGTTGTCATGTCCACTTGAGTCACTGTCTTCGGCCAAGATAACTCCGGCGTCGTTAATGTTATTAGCGAACGGCCTTTTGTTGTTGCCAGCACATTTGGAATCTTTGTTACTCAGCAACGACGCCCCAATATGGGGGGGAGCTTTTCTTTGCGCCATCATCCATGGATTTGTTCGGTCCGATGGAGGATTTGGAAGCGAGGAGTGCGGGAGTTAGTTTGGGCTTTCTGCCTCTTTTTTCGACTTTCTTAAGCACTAGAGAATTTGTCCCTACGGTGTCAGGGCCTCCGCTCGACGGGGGTAGCTTGACTTGAGTTTTAGTGGTAGCAGAGCTAGAGTGGTTCAAATCCTCGGAGCCACTGCTGGCCGAGGTAAATTGGAGCGCGTCCAGCGCCAACTTTAGATCATATACTCTATTCATCACTTTCCTGATGTGGTCTGCGTTAGTGTTGGCGTCTCTTTCGACTTCTTTGAGAGTGCTGATGCTCTTGAATCTCCTGCGCCCTTAAAGTTACTGTTCAAGGGTGCTGTTCCTTTTCTGATGGCGTTAGCACTTGCTTTATTCTGCCTTGAGGTCAGACTAGCAGGCGAGCGAAGTACTGAATCATTGAGAATAAGGCTGTTGTTAATCGCTCCATCTCCCGATCTGGGGGTGGCAAATGAGAGTTGTTTTCCTCAGACTTTCCCTCGCCTGATCTGGGCGTCTGCGGGAGAAGCTGGGCCAACAGTTCCGTTTCCAAAGCGCCCCGTGGTTGTACTTGAGGCATTCCCGCAGCCAATGAATGGCGCTGTTCTCCTTGCTTAAGACTGACACCTGTCTTGGTAAACTGGATCCAAGAAGGCTCGCGCAGGAAGCTCGGAAAACCCTGGGAGCGGCTCCATAGCGTGGAAAAAGTGCTCTTTAACACTCATTCGAGATTTCTTTCAGTTTTTTCAGATTCGTCGCATATTCGTATCCCATTTTTAAGGGGTACTAAATGGGTGAGGGCATACTACAAGGTTTCTTTTTTTGTTACTGACTGGAAACAGAACACTTTGGAATGCTTGCTCCAAACTGAAATGACACCTGTCGTCGGACATGCTGTGCGACGCCACGGTTGGAGACCGCCATCTTTTGGATGTTTACAGATTTATACTGTAATGGCGTGACCTTAATAACTGCTGTAGGGTCGTGTTTGTGTCGGGCAGATATGGCTGGGTTTCTCTGCGTCTATGCTAAATTCCTCGAGGCCAGTGTGCTAGTTTTTCTTCGGCGCGAGCCCCGAAAAAGCTGGACTCCATCGTCTCTCTTTAACTTGACTGTGGATCGACTCTGCTGAGTGCGTCCAGTGCAGCACGTTCCTTGTTTGCCCTATCAGACACTGCGCCCCGCACCGAATTAATATTATAGGAGGGAACCGCATATCCGCATTTAACTATTTAAACTAGAGACTGTTCGTGGCCCACTACTAAAGTCTAATACTAATCTTACATCTTACCCCGCAGGTTACAATCGAGACGACGTGGAGGAGGCTCTGGATCAAGGGGTGCCGAGTGGAGAGTTGGATATTCTCTTGGACGTGATGAACAATCGTATTTTGGGCAGCGTCGAGAACCCTTTCCAATTCAAATGGCGGGAGCGCGCCGAAGGTATACTGAAGGAGAAGACACTCGAATCCTCTCGTGGAAAATTGGTGAAACAGCACACGCAGAGCCTCTTGGAGACCGACGCCGGCATCGCAAATACAGGCGGTGGCAGTCTGGAAAAGATTGAAGAAGACGGAGAGGAGGTATTTATTAAATTATTTCTTGAGGGCTCGTGAACTTGTCAATCTTTTTTGGCTCAGCAGAAAGCACTCATGTTGCGATATTATATACCTGGCTGGTTTGAGTATTAGGCAGTAGCGCGCCTCTGAGTCGCGGTCAGTCACTAACGGGCGCCTTTGAATCATATCATAATTGATTAGAGCTATAATATTAATAGCGCCCAATGAATTTATCTGGCACTATTAAATGTCGCTGGACCGCAAGACCAGAAAAGGGAAGAAGTCGTCTACCACTCCCACGCGCTAAAGCAGATGCAGCACGGGAATTGACTTTTCTTATTGTTATGAGTTCGCACATACTGCATGCTTGTGGTAGCTGTTCAGGAGGGTAGTTTTTTACACAAAGCCTGTGCATAGTCTCCACTCTCCAAACCTCTCCTGAGATTTGGGTTTTTCAAAATAGCGCTCTTTTAAGTAGGTATAATACTAATTAGTAATAATTATACACTCAATATTAGTAAAACGTTTTCTTCGGTCCTCCCCCATTCACTTCCGATCAGTAGTCAGCTTTTTTCCAGTCGCTCGCTTTGGCGTACAGACACCTGTCTTGAGCGTTGACCTTGCTGCATTTCCGAGACAGCCCTTAAACACGCGGTAGGGATGAAAATAGCCCTGGAAACAAAATTAATAATAGATATATTAAATGGCGAGGCCTGACTTGCGCCCGCGAGACTATGAGCCTGGCGAGAAATAAATACGTCTACTAATGTCTAACCTTGTATTTAATAATTACTACTCAGATCGACCCGCGTGCTCCGCGCTCATCACCGGACAAGAAGGGAGCGCAAGCGAAGCAAAAGAAGGCGAAGAAGATGAAAAAGAAGGGGGACGACGATGACCTGGACAACATCTGCAAAGTGTGCTTCGAGAACCCGATCGATACAGTGATTCTGGAATGCGGTCATCAGGTGATCTGCCAGGCGTGCTCGGCCGACATTGGGAGTCTCTGCCCGCTCTGCAGGAACCCCATAACAAGGATCATTAAGACATTCCAGGTTTATTAAATAATTTTTTTTTTTGATTTTGACAGTCAGACTAAAAGTAATATTAAATTCCGCCTCCCTTTGCGC
>JACKZZ010002271.1_pt1 | contig 16521 bp, 21 predicted proteins | sample 8027871 | NCBI WGS metagenome assembly JACKZZ01 (sample SAMN15724774, study PRJNA655200) | protist metagenome | isolation source: fluorescence activated cell sorting (FACS) single amplified genomes of... | place: USA: West Boothbay Harbor, Gulf of Maine | collected 2000-07-19
TATTATTGTTAAGTATTCTATCATACTTCAACGTATGGCAGGGTCAAATGTTTCCCACGATGTCTTAAAGCCAAACCGATATTAGTTCCAACATCTTGAATTGAATCAGTCCCATGATAAACTTTAATAGGCTCATTTTCTTTTTCATTGAAATAGATATTTTCTTTCGCTCACTTTCCTGACGATGATTAATCCACTTTAAAATCACCAATGTCTTTGTCATATGATGCCTTGATTAATGCAGTTGTATCCTTTGAATTCAAAGAACTACCTACTCGACTTGGTGTGTAAGAATGTTTTGCTTGAGTTAGCTCTTCTTTGTATGATAAGTGGGGATGAGATTGGCAATACGTTGCATCCATGAATTCATTATAATATTATATACTATACTGATAAATATATTTTTCAATTTTTTACTTAAAGAAAAAAAGTAGAAAGAAAGTGAAATGGATATGAACCCTGCAGTGAACCAGTATAAAGCAATAATTAATAGATGCAGAAAGCAAATTAATTATCTCAACAAAATGAATTATAAATAATTAATTCAAATAATACTTTTCTTATAACGATTACTACAAGCACTTTGCAGTAACGTTCTCAACTGCATACTCTCATCATCCAATCTACTTAGTACATACTACCCACCCATGTTGTATTGGAATGGTCATCGTCACCACAATCACTTATCCCTTACTTAAGTACGCATGATATGAGCATATTCGTCATTTAACTTATTTAAATTCATTTGTTCAACGAGAATTTGGTTGAGTGCTTCTTCTACCATCCTATATAATATTACAAATGCACATATGATTATATTCATATAATATATACTATTATAGACATCACTACAGAGACATATACACACATATCATACAACACACTAATGTATTACACTAACAATACTATACATATACTCACCTTTCTAGTATTTGAGCTCTCTTTTTATCCCGTTCTTTGGCACTTTTTTGCATCACACCTGATTGACCCCCCGACCAAAATGTCATCATACTGGCGGACTTCTCACCATGATTCACCTATAGGTACATGTATAAGTACAAACTAATACTACATGCAAATACTACATGTAGTAAGTAATATACCTGATAAGTGTCAGAAGAAGTGGACTTTGCAGAACTATCCTCACTTTTTCTGCCTTTCTGCTGCCCCGCCATATCGCCTTCACTCTCCACGTTGCTTACCACATCGTCATTAGTGTCCGAGCTCTCAGTAACTGACACCCCACTGCTACGTTCCTTCACTTTTCGGCTACCAGTACTATGAATGCTACTATCCGTCACACTCCCGCTTCCATGAGGAGAAGATGAAGTTGTTGATAGCGAGTCTTCGTCTTGAAATAGAAGGCCAGCTAGACACACACATCATCACATCAATATATTATAAGATATCGTAACAAAACACATCATCCTCTACACAAGAACAAATATCTTCAAACAAACATCTTACAATCTACTATATAACCTTACAAAATATAACTAACGTATATATAAACCTAGATATATAACTTATATACATATACTTATATACATACATGCATACGACTCGAACATGGCCTGCACTGACAATGTCCCTTGGTTCCATCTCCTGATGGCATCCTTCTCAGACCTGATTTTATGAGTTCCACCTATAGGACATGTCCAAGTAGTAGTGTGATAGTAATAGTCTCGTGTAGTTAGTATAGGTTCATATAGGCTAGTATAGTATGTCCGCTAACCTGCAGTGGAGTCGTTGCCTTCCATCATCTGATAACCCGTCATACTTTTATTCGATTCACTTCCCCCTACACTACTACCACTACCACTCCCCAATAGACCCCGCTTGCTCTCAGCGCGTTGCAGAGCTCTTTCCATCACCGCGTCACTGATAGACTCCTCACCTATGGCAGAAGGAGTTGGGGCCTCGAACTGTTCAGATATAACGATAAGAGTGTATGTGTATTAGTCCGTGTATATGTGCACATATGCATAGATGCATGTATACATGTACGTCTGTACTACTTCTAGTACTGTTCAAATAAAATAAATGCGTACCTGGTATGTACCTACAATACGTATATGATCAGACAGCCTCGCCTCGTCAGTCCCTTTGATTTTCTCATCTTTATCTCGTTTGGCAATATACGACTGGATGATAAAGGAGAACATGATGGGCACCACAACCAATGTCATAAACAACCGGAAGGTGTAGAAGTAAAACAAAGAAGTAATTCTTTCAGTTTTGGCAGCTGCATCCATAATAAATGTCCAGTTCCCTAGCATGGCCACATAGAAGAGGGTATACATTGTTTGTAACAACGTGTTAAAGTTAAACATCTTATCAAAATTCAGCCATATGGAAGCATCATCATCAGCATCTGCATCCACATTTTCAGATTGAAATACATCGCACAATCGGTTATTTCCTATCACTGCAAAGAAGTATATAATACAAAATATAATGAACAGAACACGAAGCAGTAGTGGAACCAGTGAAATGAATAAATCAGCATCTGCAAGGTAGCGTAAGAACACTAAATATCTAGCTGATTGGAAAATTAACAGGAGGAAATACGATGTACTGTACGTCTCCTCTGTGCCGGGCCCCATAGTAATCATAACAATAAAAGTGATTAGATTGAGTGAAAATACATATCCGAAACCGCCACGGCGGAAGTAGATCATGAAGCCCCATGCAAACATGAATAAAAGCATTTCACTCCACAATAGGGCCTCCAGGAACCAACCTGATATGGATAAACATACATATAGATAGAGAGGTTTACATACGTATTAAATATATGGACAGTATATCAGTGCGTAACACGAATTGTACTCACCGACACGAATCCACTCCAAAGTGTGTGTTCGTCTTGACATAAACACCAGCTGAATTGCCAGAACAACTTTCACCATGAAGAAAAAACTATCATACGGAGAAAAAAACATTTGCGAGGGGTTCTGCCACCACGAGCAAGTGAGTAGTTTCTCTTGGGCTCGTAAAGGAAGTAGATGGTATAGTGGAATTAACAATTGATTTAATGGGATTTGATATTTGATCATCTTCACTGTTCTCAAACGTAGCGAAAAGAAAAGTTGCACATATACAGAATTCTGTTCATTTGTACTGGCGGTTAGAAGCTCCATTTCATCGATATCATGGATATCAGCCGTGGTGTCTTGTATGGGCAAAAATGATGAGGCCGTCTCTGCTCTTGGTCGGTACTCAACACGTGTGTGACGTTTTTTCATACTTTTTCCACCACTATCATGTCCCTTGACACCACTACTCACGGCATCCACCGACACAGACCGTTGACTGGGTGTACTGGTATAATCAATACCACTTACATGTTCCAATGAGAGTGCATGTGCTTTTGAAGTGGTTGACGATTCCATATTGGATTCGGACTCACTTCGTGACCTCGATGCACTACTATCACCATTAACGCTTCCACCATTGAGAATATCATTATGTATGGGATTGATGGCATCACCACCACTACCATCACCACCCACATTACTTTGGATATTACTCGTACCAGAAGAGCCACGAAGTGAAGCATCAGTATCCCGATTGACTCCTTCTTCACTCAACGCAGAGAGCCGAGCATGATCTTTCAACTCAGATACACCTACTGGTGCGAGAGCTGTATCACATCCACTATCCCCCCCGTCCGCCTCCCCGGTGCCTTGTTCCTGACCCCCAGTCATTTTCTCCACATCAATATCAATTCTTGCGGACAAAAGAGCACTTAATCGAAAAAAACCCACACAGTCAACACAGTCATATCCATAGGACTTGTCAGTATTCTTTTCACATTCCAAGCTAAATAAAAGGTCTGCCGCAGTGCGTGTAACTGAGTACTTACCCTATGTATGTATGTATATATGTATGTATGTATGTATGGTATGTATGTATGTATGAATATACATTTAAATATATATAAGTGGTTGGTTTGTTTATGTGAATGCAATACTATCATACTATTATCATACTACTACCCAACTACTTATGTGTTCTTCGTACCTGTATATGTGAACAGAATCCTACCCATGTATCTCTAGTTATATAGCCTTTATCATCTGCGAGCAAATCATGAATAGCTACAAATGCCTGCCGACGGTTACGTAACTGACGTTTATACAATAGACCTGAGAATATCTTATACTGGCGATTACCCACCGCCACAATAAGATTAATACACACCAAATCAGCTGCAATTGTCAGACACAAAAAGAAGAGAGCGGAAGTAGGATTGACATCGTAATACGGCGTGAGTGCTAGAATACTGTATGAGCGAGATGCTACACACTGCAATACTGTCAGCATAGTGGTTGGGAAATCTATGAATCGGTTTGAATCCTCATCGATGCCTGAGCAGATAATTAGATAGATAACGTAAATACATTATATGATAGCTACAGTAACACAGAGGTATACGTATATGTACGCAATTAGATATCCACCTACGCACTCCCTAACACATACCCACATCATATCCTATATCACATACATACCCTCACCTCGAAATATGACAAAACCCAAATACGTCCAAAACATGTGCACAAGTACTAGAAAAGTTAGAATGCTGGTAGATTTGGAGAATGATATTAATAAACCGTGTACCATCTGTCGCATCGAATTACGTCGAGAAATATAAATAATAGGGATCAAAGCACGAGCAAATCGTAACGGTTGTCGTGTGAAAAGAAACAACACGCAATCGAATAGGAGAATGACTACACATACTAGTCGCATCAGTACCCACTTATCTTTAAACGGGGGTAACCTCTTGACTCTATTTTCCCCATTGTTCACAACCAGCCGCATAAGAATGTCAAATAGATAGACTAGTATACAAAATAGGTCGAACATATTTATCACTATTTTCGGCACATATTCACCCCCCCCAGTGCTATATATATCAACCTTTTCAACATCATTTTTGTAGTACTCCCATGGGCAGTATGGTTCGGCCATAAATGGGGAGCATAAGTGAAGAAAGAATACAATGGTATAAATCTGTAGGAAGCGACGGGAGCGAGAGATACGGTAACACTTCAACTCAAATTCCGTCTGCACACAAGAACCGCAACCACAATTAACACAATCACCTCAATAATAACCGTTACAATTTAATCACAACACACTTTTAATGCAATCACAATACATCCCAATACAGGGCGAAGAGTATACACACAATACTGTAAAATACTATATGCACCTGTGGATAGTCAATTTTCCACCCAACCACGCCGTCATCAAACCTGCATACATTGTATAGAGTAATGGTTACACGCTCATCATCACCATATATATCACATCATATATATCAAGGAAGAACTTTAAGCATACACATATCAATAAAATTCGGTGGTACGAGAGATGCAGACAGTAGAAAATGGATACAACACTACAGCACCAATAATGATTTGCTTGCTAGGTGCTGTAAAGCGATTAATTCACATACCATCTTCCTGCTAGCAGTTGTTGTTTCTCCGGACTCAAATCACACTTGGGTGGGATATCAATGACGAGCTTGTCATTCATTAACAAATCAGCCCACTCAATTTGCAGCTTTAATAATTCCGGATCAACATCTGTTTGCGATAATCCAATTGGTGTCTTCGTTTTCGAGGTGTCTACTCCAGGGTCCGAAGCAAATCGCTTGATGGGGTTAGGTTGGCTGGGTACATTGGGTGATGCAGATGGAGTGCTCATTATCTCCGGCTCCGAAATCCTTTCAAAAATAGATTTTTTTGGAGGTAAATCTTTATTTGATACTTCGTCTGACATGATTGATAGTTACCAGCCTAATGTGTTAGATCTACAACGTTTGTTTGTGGATGCAAGAAATTATAGTTGTAGTTGTGAACGACGTGTAATGCCCTGGTCAAAGGATTATTACACAATTGAATAAATATGTCTGCTGCTGCTACCGCTGCAACTGGAGTCATAGCACGTTCAATTCGAACAAAATTAAGCTCGTTAAATCCAGTGTTTTTGGATGTCATTAATGAGAGTCACAAACACAATGTACCAAAAGGATCCGAAAGTCATTTCAAAGGTAACAGATGTGTGTATGTGAGAGAGTCAAGCAGTGCCATTAAGTATAGTTCATAATAATATTTTATTCCATATATTATGGCTGACAGTGTGTATGTTTCGTGCTCGATTTTCTATTTGTCAATATATCATCAGTTATAGTAGTATCCGAAGAATTCGATGGACTTCCACTCATCAAAAGACATCGTACAGTCAATCACATGCTAGAAGAAGAGCTGGTTCATGGAGGGGTACATGCATTGTCTATTGTAGCTAAAACACCATCACAGGTAAGTGTACTACAGGACAGCATGTACGGTAGTATTCATTATATGTATTTTCAGTGGGACCAGAACTCTACAATCCCTCCCAGTCCTAATTGTCTCGGAGGTAGTGCAGCGGAAAAGAAAAAGGACGAGGAGTCTGCTACTGCGACTGCAGGGGATGCAGTAGCTAAATGATTAGATTGGTGTGTACTTCGAAGTAATATGGTGGTGGTGGTAATGCTATTAAAATAATCTTTTCACGTAAAACCCTGAAGAGTATGCTCTAGTGAGAAAGGTTGCTCGGTAGTCTAAATGTTTGTTGTCTATAGGTTGTCGGTTCGAAGCCTAGCAGGCAACAAGTAAAGTAGCGATAGTAATTAATAAGACTACTACTACCGATCGATCGCGACATCGCGACCATATCATCACTCTTATCACTACATCATTATCCTCTTAGTAGCTTCCCCTACCTCGATAGGCCTATTGCACCATTTGCATATTGGGTCATTCTCTGTTGCCACTTCGCAGTTTATGCAGGTCAAATGAACCCACTTCTCAGGAGTTGTTGCATGTCGAGCAATGAGATTAACAGCATCCAGCGTAGACTGCAATCCTTACCAAGTTTCTGCATTCTTTCCTGAAAGACGAACACGGCATGTATTGGCCAACTCCATTTGCCATTGCCATTAGTCGTCCCTGACAAACTCCTTCACTTGAAGGGCAATAGTACTTGCTTTTTTCAACAACCCAATACTTTCACATCCGGGCTGAGGTTGTTTGGGGCAATGCAATCTGCACTGCTAGTGCATGTTGGAGAGTCGTAAATCCAGTCTGAAGTTTCACTCATTTTACGTACGTGTAAATCACTTTTAGATTAATTACATGATGGTCACATAAAAATAACTATTGCCGTTACCAATCAATGAGAAACGAATCTTAAAGCGTCATACAAGCATCTTAAACCGTCTCAGTTCAGTTTTGATGAATTATCACTGTTTCACAGAGGTGACTCTTCAGGCTTAAAGATACGATACGTTCTTCATGTGAGAGATAGTGTTTGCAGCGAAGAGGACCACAGTCGAGCAGGTTGAGAGCATATTTTTCGATGGGCAATGCAGGTGGTCCAGATACTTCTTGGCAAATACCAGGCAGGGTGTAGAAGGAGAATCGCCAGGAACAGAAGACTTAAGTCAAGAAACTGATAATGAGACGATGACCCCCACCATATCCCCATATGAACGTGTAAGATGTACACTACAGGCGGCCCCACCACGGGAGAGGCACCCAGGGGCCCCAGTGACTGAAGATATTGTACCCCTTCCAGATAACACTGATTGTGATGCTGGCTGGTATCTTGAAAAGACCCCTAATCGTCGTGATGATAGTCGGGTGGTTCTGGATTGCTTGATACAATGTTACAAGTAGTTAAAAACAAAAGAGAAAACAGGCTAGACATAATCCAGTCCCCTGAGGAGCTGACTGCTGTAGTTAACATGGGTTAACAACAATAGTTTTTAGTCAGTGCCGCTCCAAGATACTCTCTTGTTAAAACATATGGTTTGGTATCTCATCGTCATCTATTCACCAGACGACATCCAAAACCCAATAACACTCAACAATCTGTTTTCGATCGGTTTCAAATATTTATTTTTTAAAAAAGTATAGCTCTAATCTGTCATGAACATAAAATATACTTTTTTATATGATACGTTCTCCAGGAGCATAAAATGTTTTAGATGCTTAGGCCTGCCAATGTTCCATGGTTGCTAGCAAAAATATTCATCTGTCAAAATTGAAAGCTCAGCTGAAGTGGTTACAACTCTTGGCCAATATTCTAGCAACCTTTTTTCCTTTGTCGATATCACCAGCCTAAACTCGAAATGTGTCCAACATTTTTACAATGCGTTTACACAGTGTTAATGCCGGTAGTCTATGATCTTTCTCCACAGCCAGCAGAAAACTGAATGTGTGAGCATTGTTCTTCTTTTAATAGTACTGTATCCTCGCACCGTGAATTGTCCCTATTAAAACGATGGGTAAAGACAAAAAGAAAAAGGAAGACCCTTCTAAAGTTGCAGCGAAAAAAGCTCGGTAGGATTACTTTCTTAATAATATTCTTGTCTTATGTGTTTATATTGCAGCATTGCAGCAAAACAAGAAAAAGCAACCAACAAGCGCAACAAGAAAGAAATAAAAGAGTCGGGGGAAGATGATATTGGTATGATCCTGTGATTAATAGATTTATGAAAATGTTTGCACTGATCACCATCATCAATTTTTTAAAATTTTACATATATATATTTATATTTTGTATTTTAACATGTTGCATTTTGTGGTGTATTTCATCATGGTTACTGAATATGGTCTCAGAATCGATTCTGGCCGAATATCAAGAGAAAGAAAGAAAGCGCACAGCCGTTACAATTACCCCATGTGATCAACCTTCCCCTCGCAGCAATTTTTCCCTAGTATCTCTATCTAACAGTGAAATGTTACTTTTTGGTGGGGAATATTGCGATGGAGAAACTACGATTGTATTTAACGATTTATTCCGGTGGAATATGGAGAAAAATGAATGGAAACAGATAGAAAGCCTTAATACACCATCACCCCGCTGCTCACACCAAGCTGTAGTGTTTAAAGATAACATGTACATTTTTGGAGGAGAATATGCAACACTGGACCAATTCCACCATTATCGAGATATGTGGGTGCTAAATTTAAAGACTAATGTATGGCGTGAGATTAGTTGTGTCGGGGGGGATGCACCAAGTGCACGGTAAGATCATATATTCCCACTACTCGCATACAGTGTGCAGGGCTTGATAACGTGTACTCCCTTTCATTCTGTTCGGTTCAATCTCTGTGTTGTATTCATTATATTTGTATCCATGTATATATATGTATGTTACAAATACATATATGTATATTATGTGAATAAATGTATGTATATGTGTAATACATGGGTTTATAGGTCTGGACATCGTATGGTGGTGTGGAGAAGTTACTTGGTGTTGTTTGGTGGATTCTATGAGGCCCTAAAAGAGGTATGAGTGCGTATATTACTATCATACTACGTTTACCACTACTGCCATTACTACTACACTACTCCTCAGGCTGTATTAACCTGTGGTACTTTGTATAATTCTTATGTATGGTATGGTATTATGTATTGGTATACTATGATATGAGTAGGTGCGCTGGTTCGGAGATTTATTTTTGTTTTCTTTCCAAGACGAAAGATGGATCAACATACCTGCTAAGCCATATGCACCTACACCTAAGAGTAGAAGCGGGTTTCTCATGACCATACATCCTGCAGGTAGAAGTATGCAGTAGATATAAGAATTGACGGAAGGTGGAAGGGAGGTGTTTGTGTTGTCCATTGATATATACGTTGTTATAGTGCAATTCATATTACGCTATAGATCTTAAACTCTCTCGATACTACTCTTTATATACTTCTCCGATGTAAAGATGATACGGTTTTCATATTCGGGGGATACTCTCGAGAAAAAACAATAGGAAGTGCCACAGCAGGCAATAGTGGTAAAGCTGCAAGTAAAAGTGAAGGAAAGATTCATACAGATATGTGGATGCTTTCACTGCGTGGATTAGTGACTGCAGCTGGGGGAGGAGGAGGATTGCAGAGATTAGACACTAGTAAAGTCACCTGGCAAAAGGTACACATACACCATTCATACATGCGTACATACCTACCAAAATATAATTGTATAGACTGAACTCTGTTACATCTGTATGTGCATAATGTACGATACGTAACTAGATATCCAATAAGGGGAGTCCCCCGTCCCCTCGTTGTGGTGCGTCAATGATAACCTACAAAAACAAAGGCATATATTTTGGAGGGGTGTTCGACCACGAAGGGCCTCGTCATACTATGCAAAGTATGTTTTATAATGATTTGTATGCCTTTGATTTCGATCGGAAGAGATGGTATGCGTTGGGTTTGAAAGTACCCAAATTAGGAGGTGCGGCGGGAGGAGATCGGAAGAAGAAGAAACAAGCGAAAAAAGAAAAGAAAGCACGAGCAGAAGAAGAGGGTGAAGAAGGGGGGGGAAAAGGTGGTGATAGTGATTCTTCAGATGATGATGATAGCGATGACGATGAGCGGGATGAGAATACCGCTGAGGATGCGTTAGAAAAAGAACACCAAAATGGGAATTACTTTGGATATATTGACAACGATGGCAATGTGGTATACATTAACATAGGTGATATGGAGGATGAGGAAGGTGATGACAATATGGACACAATGGATGGACGGAAAGAACACGGGATGACAGATGTCAGTAGTGATAGTAGTGGTGCATATGCGACACAAAAGCTTACGAACCCATCTACTACTACAATCATATCTGAGGCTGATGTAGTGGAGGTCGATGTGAAGGTCGATGTAGAATCTTCCATATCTGCTTTGTCACTTCACCACGCATCTACTAAAACTAGTCATGAAGAGAAATGGGGGGGGGGGCAAAGGTGAGTCCAAGGGACAGGATTGGATGGCCAGCGAAGGTGGTGGTATTAGTGACTGTGAGGTTGAAGACTATGGTAAATGTGTTGATGTTGAAGGAGTACAGATACATATGTCATCGTCAGTAGCAGCAGCAGATACCGAAGCACAAACACAGGCCGAAGCAGAGAGTCAACGAGAGATAGAAAGGAACCATATGAATCCGTTACGAAGATATTTCGGGGAACATTCTACTTGTCCTGTTGGAAGGATTAACGCTTCTCTGGCCACGAAAGGGTCTTCTTTGCTAATATACGGTGTGTATAGTGCGTGAGTGTCGTGTATGATATCTTATATTTTCTGTATTATATCTTATATCTTCTTTGTGATATCTTATGTGCTTAAGGTGGAGTGACGGAGGTAGGTGATGTAGAAGTGACATTGGATGACTGTTGGAGTCTAGATTTGAATAAGAGAGATCGCTGGAAAAGCATTCTGGGGGGGACTATGGCCGATCTTGTATGGAAGGGTGATGTGGATGATGATGGAAGTGAAATGACGGGGGAAGGTGATTCTGATTACGATGATTACGATGATGATGATGATGAAGAAGAAGAGGAGGAAAAAGAAGACGAGAGAAAAAAAGGAAGTATTAGGAGTATAAAGAAGAAGAAGCATTCGGAGGATGTGGAAGGAGGGGAAGATGGGAGAGGAGACTTTGAAGAGAGTAAAAAGAAAGAAAGTAAAAAGAAAAGTAAAAAGGGTCACGGAGGGGATGGGAGTAGTGGGGCAGTAGGTGTAAGAGCGGAGGTCCAGCAGTTGCGTGAGAGGCTTCCTGACCAAGGACAAGATGACCGTATGTTTCCTCTTTATGGACAGGCAGTCCTTACTGCAAAAGGAGGAAGTGGACGACCAGATAGGGATGGTGGTAATGGTTGTTGTGTGGAAAGTCTCCGCGATTTTTACAGGTATATTTTTACTGTGATTACTATGCTATTGTGTTATACTACCATCCTACTATACTAGATTAGATTAGACTATAGTTTGTTTGACTGTGACGTGGCTATATGCGCGTGTATATGTATAGTCGTAGCAATGCCTATTGGAAAGGGCAGGCGGTTGAAGAATGGACTGCAGGAACTGTGAATATGGATGGTGAGGAAATTACACAATTAAGCAATGACGACACCACAGATAGCACAGGAGATTCTTTCGTTGCTACTGGTGGTCGTGATTGTCACGACCTCTCGTCAGCAGTCCCCTCATTACCAACTTCTGCAGCATCTGCTGTTCCTTTATCTGAAAAAGAGATCAAGAAAATAGCGTTCAGCATATGTAATCGGCGGTACACAGCTGTGCTGCCGATAGTGAGTAGGCTGGCGGAGTTGGAGGAGAGTATGCTAGGTGATGACGGAGGCAGAGATAGAGGTACAGGAAGAAAAACCAGTAAACGAAGGTAAATTTCCGACAGTTTCTCCTTAGGTCATAGTCGGTCACAAGTAATAGTAAATCAGTGGTAATTAGTACTGGGTACTGTCAACTCATTAGTACAACATCATATTCGTACTTGTGCAACGAAGTTATAGTATTGAAAAGTGACTTAGATCACATATATTACACTGACTTGGTATTTAGTACTTACAAATAGCGTAGCACATCGCAGTACATGATGAGTGATAAATAAATAATAAAACCTTCCCCTACTTTTTCTTAACCATGATGGTGATGACGTCGAATGTGAGTTCACTACAACTACAAGTAGTTAGCTATATAGACAACTTACGAACAATTACAAAACAACGACAAATACAAAGTAGACGCTTGAAGCAATACTTATGTTCCTAAGAACCATTACCATATGCTTAATACTATGAAACAACTGATGCAATGAATACTTATACATCTTATAATAATCACATGAAGTTCAAGTAAGCGTATGTACGCCTTTACGTGCACTGACATTAATGATTCCAAGGCTTCCACTCTAAGTTTTTATCAAGTATCAAACGTTAAGTAGCCTTCATTATCACACTATACTACACAGCTGCATATATATAGCCGGCAGCAGAAATAGATAGCACAGAACACCACTACTAAAATAATACTTGAAATACAAAATTACTTCTTTAAATATCCTCCTGTTGGGTGTTTTTATGTGTTTTGAAGTGTTTTTATTTATAAGTAGTACTTACTAAGGAACTACTGTATGAGTCATTTAACTACTACAAGTAACAAATACTAGTGGCATGAGTTGCAAATGATTGACTTGCGAGTCATCACACTTTTCACTAGCGCCAATAATATAAGTCGTACACTCCTACATATTGATGAGAATACAAGAGACTTTTTACCAAGAATCTACTAAATTACAACTTCTAGAATCGGTGCTTGTGATATTTTTTGTCTGAAAAGCTAAAAAATCTAGAAAATCTCCAGTTTAGTATCTTTTGTATTCCCATACTTGCATTTGTTTCTATCAAATAATTCTTCCAATTTTTTGATGAACATTTTATGATAAGTGTCCACTTCCTTACTGCTAGGGTTGGTGATCTGATAAAAAAAAGAATTGTAAGATAACGTACACGACATGTATGAATCATAACTTTTGTCTATCTATCATCTATCTATCTATTTATTTATCTATCATCTATCTATCAATCAATCTATCACTACGTTAACAATACCTACCTCGGGAAACTGCAATGCCTTTCCCACCACTACATTAATCTCTATATCATTGTCCGGTAACATAAGATACTTCCCTACATATCATAATACAATGCAAAGACATATCAGATGATATCGCGATATCAGTTTTGTGTACACCTCTCTATATGTGATCACACATATCTGCATACCTATGAATAAAGTAGTTGGGATCTTGTACTTGTTAAGCCACAACGCCCAAGACGGCATTTCCAGCTGCCAATATGTTTTTTCTTCTCCAAACACATAGACAGGATACACCTCATGGAGAGAGTTATGTTTGGATATGTGGATATTTAGTAGTAGTAAATACCTTATATCCGTATTTTATTGCATATTTGATGAACCCTTTTCGATCCTTTAGATACACTCGATGCCTATTTCGCTGATACAAAGTGCACTCTGAATGTGAGAGAAAAAATATATGTATATTGTAAAATATATATGGTATATATGTATAAATAAGTGTGTGTAAGTATAGATAGAAAGAGGAGAGTTAGGTATTATACATAGATATATAGAGAGTTACATGTATACTCGCCTTCGAATCCCCCAGGAATAAGTGCAACATTAGTTCCAGTGGACATGTAATTTATCATATTAACCTGAGTAGAAGGAATAGTTAGTCTTACAACAGTGATAGTGATGCGATTGATTGTTATGATACAATATAGTGATATTAAATGATGATATTATGGTTATACTAGGTAAGTTAGTTACCTTTGCGCAGCTCACAACATTACTCCACGCATTTATATCTGCAAGGAATGGCAAATATGATAAAATTTCTGCCACGAGGAAGCGGAATCCCAACGAATGAAATTGAGGGCAAGAGATCTATATATACAATAAATAATAATAATGAGACTACTTATTGTCTTCATATTATTTTATAATCATGTTTATAAAAGATCGATATTAACGTACAAGGGTCATCCACCCGATGGTAAGAATTCCATGGGGGGAAAGAGCCACCATTGATTTGGAATTCGCTGTTGGAAGAACAACACCCTCTTCTAACACCACATTTTGTTCATTGCAGTAAGGTGGATCAACCATGTTTAATGCACTGACGAATGCGGGCCAGTATTTTGCAGGGAAGACGAAGCGGAAGGAGTAGTAGAATACCAAGATATAGGTGGGAAGGTATACACCCAAAGCAAGGCATACTAATGCGACGGGCAAACTGAATGCAGCTACCATCCAAGTTCCCGTGCAAAAGGCAATTTTTAGAAACGCATATGCATGCATGATTATCAAAAGCTTACGGTGATAACACTTATTATAATTATATTCGGTCTATGGTGCACACGCAGACTTGTGGTGATGCATTTTCCTGATGACGTTGTACTGGATCCAAAAACTTTGTCGTGGCGTCACTTTGTGGGATTGTAGCGGACTGGGGATCGTAGGTCGCGGTGGTGGGGATCGTACGTCCCGAAGTTGCAAATCAAAGGTTGAACCACGCGTATGTCATTTCGCCCAGGTTCAACAGCATAATCCTATAGATGATATGAATTCATCAGCAATGAAGGAATCTGTTTCTCCTTTATCTGGGAAGAAGAAGTTCGAGGTTTTCATAGAAGACTCGTTGGAAGCTGAAAACAAACCCAAAACGAATACTGAGAATAAGATGGAGGGCCATACGTTTGTTGGGTACACTGGTCCCCTGGATTGCAGTATTGGGAATATATTTCAAGATGATTTTAGTAATCCTGGGTCGTTCACAATAGACTCGTCATCCCAGCATCAAAGAAGCAAAGCTTTGTCAGTCCTTATAGTGGATGACTCAGTGATTCACCGCAAGATAACAATGAAAGCTTTAGGTGGCCTTATTGACGAAGTTATGTGGAAGTGCGATAGCGCGGAAAATGGTGAAAGTGCCATGCAATTAGTGCAGAATTCTGTGAAGATCCCTGATGTCATCATAATCGATCAAAATATGGAAAGCACCGGAGGACGTATGCTCGGCCATCAAGTCGTTGAATTGCTGCGAGCAGATCGTGCCTTCGACAGTGTAGTGATTATAGGATGCACGGGTATGTCTGAGATTGCTCATCAGGATCTACAGCGTGCTGGATGTGATACCGTCTGGTCGAAACCGATGCCTTCACGAGATGAAGCACAGGCTCAAATCTGGAGCTTCCTTCAGAAAAAAAGAATTAATACTGTGGAAGAACATATTCGGTATAATATCTCCCAATCTGCATTAAATGGGAGAACTGCTGGTCAAAATATTTCTCCTCTGAGTTATGTACATTCGAGAACAGGCGACAGTACTGTACCGGCATTTAAGCAAGTGAAAATTGCTCGTGTTGCATATAAACCAATCCCATGGGAAATGGTGGTAGATCGCAGCTATAACCGTCAGCGAGCGATGTTAAGTGATCATATGCTTGGGAATAGTGAGTTAATCTCTATTCAGAACAGACTTGATCGATTAACAGTGCTGGTTAAGGGTGGTGGTGGTGGTGTGATTCCACCCCCTGGTTCATCTCCTACAGACAGCATGGAATCTACCGAAGAGGGGCCAGGAGGAATTGAACTACATGAATGAGAAATAATAGAACATTTTTATACGACTATATAGAGTCGTAGTGAGTATAGAAACGAGTTGTGCGGTTTACATATACATAGCCTCAGTTGTTTATTAGTATTTCTCTACATACAACTCAAGCGTCAGTATTATTAGTTAATGCTGCTATATTGCTTAGACATTGAAAAATGATTTGATAAAATAACAATTTTATTAATAAGCTTTAAGGAGGACTTGACTTCTTGTGATGCGTGTTGAACTAGTGTAGAGACTACAATGCAACACTAACGTATTCTGTTGAGTGTTATACTTAATTAATGTCAAGCAATAAAAAGTTTGGAGAATAAAATCACACAATGATCGTTTTTTTGTGTCGAATATCTTTAACAGGTGCTTTCAGTTTTCAGTGTGTAATTTCACAGTATACGTAATAGCTTTCCGTTTTACATTCTGAATAGCGTACGTTGAATGTTAGAATTCACTCTATCTATATA
>JACKZZ010010121.1_pt1 | contig 16521 bp, 7 predicted proteins | sample 8027871 | NCBI WGS metagenome assembly JACKZZ01 (sample SAMN15724774, study PRJNA655200) | protist metagenome | isolation source: fluorescence activated cell sorting (FACS) single amplified genomes of... | place: USA: West Boothbay Harbor, Gulf of Maine | collected 2000-07-19
GCAGTAGGAAGTAGGAATATTATAAAAACAGCATATTCCTCTCGATCTGCCCACTTCCTATTCACAAAATATGACAAATCGACTCGAACACACTGTATGAAGTCATATAACACGGCCGCAGTACCACTGCTGCTCCGCTAGCTCTAAGAAACTATTTCCGTATTCCGTATTGTCGCCACTTGCATGACCCTGGAATATCTCGTTCAATGGTGTTACAGGTAGCGATAAATGTATCCCTATTGTACCTTTGGCATAAAGTAATGGACAATTACCTGAATAATCATCAAGCTAGTATTGTGAATTATCTTGCATGAACTCAAGGTGGCTTCGTGTTTGTGAGGGAGCATTATTCACAACATGACAACTAGATATGTTATGATAATACGGACAATCAAACGACACGAAGACATTGTATGTGATTCCGTGTAGAAAGTATCCTTTGTTCTTATTGATATCAAGATCGAATGCCATATGGAATATCGAAGCATCTGTGTTCGTATCGCATGTGTTCTTTCTTTGCAAAGTGAGTGAGTGAATGAATGGTGTTTGGTTCGAATTATGGTGGACATGTGTGTAATTCATAAAAGGATTAGTTAGAGGTTATTATAAAAACAGCCTATTCATCTTTTCCTGGCCGCTTCCTATTCACAAAATCAAACATACTGCAAGGAGGCATTTAAGGACTCATCACAAACTACTTTTACAGTTCATTATGATGCTCGGTGGCCAATTATTACTCTGATTCTACTATTTCAATCAACACACAACCTAGAACCATCTTTCTGGTTGTATTCTTTTTTTGGTGATATTTATCAAAAACACGATACTTTGATACTGCAAATTCATGCAAAATCTCACCGGCTTTATGATCCATCCTAGAGCGAGCATGACCTCATCATCAGAAATATATAGAGAAACTCCTATACGCATAAGTATAAGAGAGACAATAGTCCTCCCTATATGATGGTAGCCTGAGATTATAGAGAAGTTGTGATGTGACAATTCATCGTTTTACATAAGAGACAATTTATACTTTTAATTCAACCCGTAATTAGATTATTGACCCCAAATAAAATCTTTAGCAGCAGATACTATCTTACCAACAAATTTTGCTGCAGGGCTTCCAGCATCATGTTGTTCGCCTAAATGATCTGCTAATCCATATTCAGGAATATCAGCAGGTTCGCCTGGAATATATGGAAGATATTTAATATTAAGCCCATCATCATCAGCAGCATTAATTGAATCTATTGTCGACCATTTCGACGTATCTTTCATAAAATATGGTATTCTTTTCTTTTGTACATAATGTTGATCTTCAGTGAAGGGATAGCGAGCACGCCAACTTAGTTCTACAATACTTTTTCCATGAGCATGAAATTGACCATGAATAAATTTAAGATAATCATCAGAACTAATAAAATAATCTATATTTTGTCTATAATCTTTTAAATCTGTTGCTCGAAGTCCATTCTTTTTCCATAAAGCTGCAATTCTATGATAATATGGTATGTCTAAATCACCAAAGCCTTGCTTTTGAATTCTTTGTCTTGTACTTAGAAATAAAAATATTTGGTCAAAATTTTGCAAATCCAACCTTTCCGCTTGTATAATACTACCATCAGTTGTAACACCTAATGCACACTCAAAAAGTGTGCAATAATCTGGACGAAAATCATCATTTATAATGGGCGCGCTCTTGCGTAATTTAAGCTCTTCTTTATATTCTATTTCAGCTTTTTTAACAGATTCAATGTACTCCTCATCCTCATTGTCACCATCACTATCGTCTTCCATTTCATTATCATTTCCATCATTTTCATCACTATCACTAGAAAAACATTGGTCAAAAACATCCTTATTAATTGTTTCTGATATATTCATTAATATAGCATCATATTCATCTTTCGTATTCTTCATAACTTTTGAACGTTTTCTAGTATGAATGTCATTGTTAGACTTAGATTCATTTGATCTTTTTCTATTTTTATCAAATTTATCTATATTACCATATGAAATTAAATAATCAATAACATCATTTTTATCAATGAAATAGTCCTTATTCTTAATTAGGCATTTTGTATCAATAAGTATCGAACTTGATTGACCTTTAGTAAAAAAATCACTCCAATATGGTACATAAACATCATAAGTTTTCTCAAGAACGTACAATTTATTCCATTTTGTCACTTTTAATGCTTCCCATAGAGGTGGAAATGCATTTGCAGTTTCTCCATTTACTTGATGTTGCTTAATCCAGTATACAATGGCTTCATCATTTGTATTTGGTGTTGAAGTTACTGTTGATAATAATGTAGGTAAAGTTGGTGATGGAGATCTATTTTGATGAGCATCACTATCATTATTCTCATCTTTTTCAATAATGCCAACGAATGTACTATTATTGCTATCATCGTCTTCATCTGAAGATAGACCAATAGGAAGATTACCATAAGAACATAAATGATTCAAAATTTCGATAGAATCACAAAAATAATCAACATCACAAACAAAATTCGATAGAGTATCCTTTTTTACTTCTTTGGCATTCCAATATGGTACGTATATATGCCTATTCTGTGTATTTGTTTCAACGTTTCTTGGAGGTAAAAATGATTTCCAACCCGAAGCAATCAACATTTCATACAGGTTATTATTTTTAAATGTTCTTTCAGAAGCTATAGCTTTGATTCTTTTATTAAGGTTCCATTCAGGTTTACGATAATCAAGTAGTAATGATATAGCTTTTCTTTTTGGTGGGCATTGATTTCCATGTAATTTAAGAAATCTAAATATATCTTCAGTACCCCAAAAGCAATCATATCCAAGTAATGGCTTTTTATCTAAATTAAACCATGGTGCCATAGTTGCTTTTTCAAAACGCCACCATTCATCACTAAAATTACATGGATATACTTTCCATTCTGAACTAAGAAGTGAAATAAATGTAGATTTGTTTTTACTAGAAATACTATCCGTTTGGCGTAAAAACTCGGACATATTGTTTTCTTGGGATAATAAATTCATTTTTTTCTTATCATGTTTATGATTTTTTTCTCGAGGTGTATCTGGTTCTTTATCTTTTTCCAAAGCAAAATCCTTATGCAAATATATGGCACCAGCGATTTCATCTCTTGAAATTTCTTTTTGCATAATATATAATTGTACAGGATCTGTCCAAAGTTGTTGACGAATTTCATCTAAGCTAAATCCTTTGCGGTCTTTCTCATCAATGGCATACTTCGGTTGTTTAGAATGACGTGGTAACCAATCCAGTTTTTCTAATGTTAGCTTTAACTCTTCATCAGATTGTAATGGATAAGGATACCGTGCAATAAAAATACTAACAGCAATTTTTGAGCGAAATGTATGAATTCCAGGAATCATTTCTTTACTTAATGATGGCGATGTATATTCATATTGACCATTTGAAAGCTTTGTACAAGACCAACCTAACTCAGATAAATATGCCCAAAGTTCTTTCCATTCATAGGTAAGACATGGATTTGCCTCAATATGTGACATTATAGCGGATTCAGTATAAAAATAATCAATGTTTTCAATACTTTTTTTCATATCAAATGCACCGGATAATGGTGTCATATAAAATTCATTATCTATAAGTTGTGATGCACCTTTACTCCAACATATTGACCAATCAAGAGCATCTCTCATACCACGCCATGCATCTGCAAAATTACGCTTACGTTGCATCTCAAGATTTTTTTCAATGGCAGATAATCTTCCTCTACTTTTTTTATCATTATTATTATTCATTAATAAATTCTTCAATACTATATTGTAATTACTTGGTCCATTGACACGCAACTTGACATATTCCTCCATATAATTATCAGTACTATCATCATTTGAATGATGAATATTCATTGATTTAATTTGTATTGGACTTTTTGTCACTTGTAAATCATTATTGTTACGAACATTATCAATCAACCGACTATCCTTTTTCTGTGGTACAGTTGTTTCTGTATGAATTGTAGAACAACTTTTTCCAATTGATGTTTTTTTCATTTCAAAGATAGATACATTATTCATGGGAATTATAAATTTATTTTTCATGTCCGACCAATTTGTCATATTCAGTAATACTTCATAAGAAACAAAATAGCATTCTCCTTTCTTTGGACTGTCTATATACATTTCTTCAGAATAAAACCAAGAATCGTCAGCAAAATCGTAGAATTGATTTCGCGTGAAATAGCACATACCTAAATTACCTTCGTAAAAACCCACGCATGGAGTGAGATCACCATATTCATTAATAGTACCTTTTGATGCTGGTTTAGTTGATTCCATATTAATCATATCTAATTCACACTCATTAACACATACATGGAGAGAAACATTATTCTTCAAACCAAGTTGTGTATAAGAAACATAATATACTTCATTTGCAGCACAACCACCAGGTGCATGTAGTTTCTAGAATCATTAAATCGATAATAAAATGCAACAATATCACAATATAAGAGAAAGAGTTGTGTTAGAAACAAACTTGAATAAATATAGGGTGAATCATGTTAAGTAGTAAAAGAATAGAAAAAAACCATAACATGCATAAGTAAACGTACCTTTGTCTTCGTTTGTTTCTTTATTGCTTTGTAAACTTTAAATTGATGAGACCATGCGAAGCCAAATTCACCATTGTAAAAACAACCTCCAAGCGACTCATCAAGCAAACCCATAACACACTATATCTTAACAAATGCCACTATTTCTTTATACAAATATATCTTTAATGTGATACAGAGAGAACTGGCCCTCTCTAAAGTCGATATACCAACCGCGGGGGTACGCATGGGCTGTGTTGCCCATCCTTTAAAGTTAGTACTTTTTTGCAAGTTCTTTATTATATATTTAGATCAGTTTGTTTCTTTAATTTGTTGTTCCGGGTATATTTGTGCATTATCATCTATTTGATACACGTCTGGACTTCGTTAGTTGCTTCATAGTCGAGTTTTAAGAGCTTGTATATTTTTATAATGAGAGGAAATAATGATGTCGATAGAGATGCTGAATCCGGTCAGCGTCTTTTACATGATCATGACTCAAAATATGAAACTGACACTAGTAGTTCAAGTGTGTTAGCAATAGACCCTGTTAAAGATGTAAAGAGTGGACATGGTGAAAGTCTCGTGCCTTGCACAACACAAATATTATGGTTAGTTATTTGGATGATAAATAATATATTAGTTACTATTATTAATAAGGCATCATTTGCAAAAGTTAATTTTAACTATCCATTTGTTTTAAGTACAATACATATGGCATGTAATATTGTCGGAGCACAGATATATTTCAAATGGACAAAAAATAAGCAAAAAGTTATTGTAGGAACCAACAATAATAAATCTATTCTTATATTTAGTGTTATATTCTCATTGAATATTGCAATTGGTAATACATCATTGTCATATGTTTCAGTAAGTTTTAATCAAGTCTGTCGTGCTATGGTTCCAGTTATTGTGATGTTTGTATCAATACTTTATTTTGGTAAATCATATAGTTTTATACGAAAAATGACTGTACTACCTATTGTCTTAGGTGTCGCTGTTAGTGTTTGGGGTGATATGAGTTATACAATAATTGGTGCTTTTGTGACTTTTGTATGTGTCCTACTTGCCGCATTAAAATCGATTGTTGCTGGAGAGTTATTATCAGGAGATTTGAAATTACATGAAATGGATTTACTGTCTAAGATGTGTCCTTATGCATTAATACAAATTGGTTTACTTGGTTACTTAAAAGGCGAGTTTCATGATGTTTATGAAGATTGGGATACTATTACAACTGATGGCACCACAGCCCGAGTTCTTCTTTTGAGTGGTATTCTAAGTTTTACGATGAATGTATCTTCATTAGTTGCAAATAAAGTAACTTCACCTCTTACTCTAGCGATAGGTGCAAATGTAAAACAGGTCATGCTCATCTTATTATCTGCAGGATATTTTGGTGATCATATTAACTTAGCTAATGGCATCGGTATTTTTATTGTTGTATTTGGCTCATTTACCTATGGCTATGCAAGCGCTAATCGACTGTAGTGACCATCACATGAGAGAGAGTGTTCAATGTTGTATATCTGTAAGTATTATATAATTTAGTTTATGCTTAAAATTCATGAATTTTTCTATTTTATCATGAGTTTTTTGGATTGGATCGGAGATCGTCGTGTTGACGTTTAGGTATTTTCAAAACCCTTCCAAAATCATAAATGAAGTGTGGTATTATATATTGCGTTACGTTTATTCTAGCGTTACATTTTGTTCGAGCGTTTGATGGTATACCAATTCGTACACATGCTGGTGATTCACTTCTTACTGTAGATAAGGCTGACGATGTAGATCCACGTGATGCTTCATTATTAAAGGCAAGTTCGGAAGGTGATGTTGATACTGTAAAACGTGTTCTAGCAACTGGTGCAAAATTAGAGTGTCGTGATTATAAAGTAGGTAATACACCACTTATTTGGGCTGCTTTCAATGGTCATGTCCATGTCATGAAAGTTCTTGTTGATAAAGGTGCACATATAGAAGCTATATCAAGTGATGGACATAAAACGCCATTATTAATTGCTTCTTATAGGGGCAATCAAGAAGCGGTAATGTTTTTATTGCGTCAAGGTGCACGTATAGATCATTATAACAATCGAGGTGATACAAGTATTTCCTTAGCAAGTTATATGAATCATATTCAAGTAATAGATTCTCTACTTTTTCGACGTGCTGATATCACGATAACAACAAAGGATATGAAATATACACCATTGCATATAGCAGCTTATAAAGGTCATTTAGTTATTGTAAAGAAACTTATAGAAGATGGTGTAGCTGCATCAACAATCATTAATGCAAAAGATAGAGATGGAAATACACCATTTCTTCTTGCAGCCTCTCATGGAAAAGATGATACGGTGTCTTTCTTTTTAGAATATGAAAGTGTTTATAAAGTTGACATTTATGCTTCTGATATTCTTGGAAATACGGCTGTCATGCTCTCAGTCAATAATGGTCACATGAGTACAACAAGTTTACTTTTAGATGGTACTGATATTGATATCAATCAAAAAAATAAACGGGGGGAAACCCCTTTAATAAGGGCAGCTGCTAAAAATCATGTTGGTTTAGTTCGATATTTACTTACCAAAGGTGCGAATATTGATCTACTCAACTCGCGAGGAGAGGATGCTATGGAAGCCGCTATAGAGGCAAATAACGAGAAATGTGTCACTCTTTTAGAAGAGTACTACCGCTTGAATAAAAAAAAGAGGAACCCAATCTTGAAAATGACAGATAAAGACACACTTTTACACGGAACTTCTAAGGATGACGAATTCATTTCGATAGAACTATAATTATAAATATCTTTGTATATGACTGTTGTGAGATATAAATGACTTCAATTAACTAATTTTATTCACATATTTTCTACATAAAATAGCAAATGTCAATATCATAACAAACTACACCCTAACACACCCTACACCACATTAACATAATCTATTCTGAAGTAAGTAATCTCGTTTTCAAATATTACTGATTGTGATGATTAGACAAATTTTCTTTGTTTATATTTCTTGAACCGAACGCATTATGCCACATTTTACCAATTAATATTAGATTAGCGCAAAATAGGATAATAATAAAACACCATAGCCAGAACTTTCTTCGACGTGACTTATTCTCTATTTCCTTAATTGAGTCTGCTGCAGATTTTGACAAATTTCGCATATTTCTCAGTGTGTTTTGAGAATCATGCAAATGCTCTCTCTGTGATCGCATGTTTTCACCGATTGATAATCCTATTTCTTCACTATTATGCGCCAAACTCACACTTTCAGCCAAGAGGCGTGTTGTTTCTCTAGAGGTAGAAACGCTTCCATAATTGGTCATCTTATCCCAAATACTTCAATCTGCAAGTAGAGCTTTGGTCCTTTACACAGCAGCACAACTAGGTATATTTTCTCTCTCTGTAGCACAAGGACGACGATGATGGTGGCAGAGTCGGGACTCCGCCGTCAAGAATTTCACTTGGGTCTTAAAGGCTTGTGTATTACACGTTGGAAGCCAAATCAATCGTAAGTGTATAACTACTTCGGCGTGTAATATATAGGCAGTGAAATATAGCTCTTAAATTCTATAATACGGTGTTTGAACGGAACATTCTAAAATCTCAAGATCAGTTTACCATCTTATCTTTGAATAGATTCCATAATGAATACATATTCAAATGGTAGTAATTTGAAAAAGTATAAGAGATTAAAATATTTAGGCAAAGGATCATATGGTGCAGCTATTTTAGTTGAACTACGTTCAAATCCTCAGCAAAAGTTTGTCATAAAAGAAATTGTTATTGGTCATTTGAAGGATGTTGAGCAAGCTGCAGCAAAAAAAGAAGCTGAAGTTTTACACCAAATGCAACATTCAAATATTACAATGTATGTAGAAAGTTTTGTAGAGAATAGTAAATTGTTTATTGTGATGGAATATGCTGATGGTGGTGATTTGGCAACTGCAATTGCAAAACGCAAAAGAGCAAATACATTATTACCAGAAAATGAGCTTATGCGCATTTTTGTTCAAATTTGTTTAGCATTAAAGCATGTCCATGATCACAATATTCTTCACAGAGACTTGAAATCTCAAAATATTTTCTTGAACTCAAAAGGTATTATAAAGCTCGGTGACTTTGGCATAGCAAAAGTTTTGGATACTACAGAAGAACAAGCACGTACTCAAATTGGTACGCCTTATTATTTAAGCCCTGAAATTTGTGAATCATTACCTTATGGTCGTCAATCTGATGTTTGGTCATTAGGTGTACTTTTATTTGAACTGCTTACTTTCGAGTTGCCATTTCAAGCACAATCCCTTCCAGCCCTCGTTCATAAAATTTGTTCCGCTGATCCACCTTTTCAAAAAGTCGACAAAACTTATAGTCGAAGTATTAGTGACTTAGTACGTGGTTTACTTCAGAAAGATCCATCAAAGCGTCCAACTCTTCGACAAGTTGTGAGTACAGATTTCCTTAAAGCACATATATGCAAGCTACTTAGTCATACACTTAAAGTAGGTACTGGTGGTGTTGCCGCTGAGAAAATGGAATTGGATGAAGCTATTAGTGACAAAGATGCTAGTAATAAAGATAGCCAGTACAATGAGATTGATGCAGAGGAAGCAGATCGCAACATAGAGCGTGCCCGGAAACAGCAACAGGAAGCAGAAAAGACAAACATATCACAAAGACAATTGCAAAGACAAGCTGAACGTGAGAAGTTACGCAAATTCAAAGGGGATATGATTCGTAATTCTAAAAATAAGCAAGATAGTGCATTTGATAAGGATATTCTCCTCATCAATGGAGGTCCAACTGTTAGTGGTCCCACAGACGAAACACATGACCAGGATTTGTATCGTCAACAGGAAGATCGTATTAAGGAATTAGAGCGTTTAGTTTACGAACAACAATTACAACAAGAACGACAACAGCGTCTACTTCAACAAAAGAAAGAGCAAGAAGAAGAACTTCAAAGCCAACGACATGCTCCATCACAAGAATCAGCTGCACCTCCTCCTCCATATAGTAGTCCCGTCCGGAAGAGTCTATTACAGTTGCAACAAATGGGAGTCATTGATGTAAAGAATCATTCGGCATCCAAAACAGAATATATTACTTATGATGAGAAAGAGCAAGATATCAATGAAAATGAAGAGAAAATACACGTAGAAATGGATCAACAGGATATCATACGCCAGCAATTTTTTCATAACAGAGCTGCTGCAGCCGCTGTTAAAGCAAGGGTAGAAGCTGAAGAGCGTGGTAATGCAGTTGTAGGACCAGAACCTGTTTATAATATGGAACCTTCACGATATAATCCGAATAAAGATAATGATGCTGAGACTCGAATAGCCATGTTACGCGCAGAACGAGACCGCTCTAAAGAAGCTGAACTAATGGAGCGACAAAAACAACTTCAAAGAGCATATGCAGATAATCGAGAAGAGCGTAGACGTCTTGCCCTACGTGCAAAAGAAGGAGCTGGAAGTTTTGCATTTGATATTAGTATCGAAAAAAAATTATCAACTAATGGAAACGGTGCGAAGAAATTTAAATCTGTAGCAAACAGCAACTCCAGCAATCATACTGAACTGCAGCAACAACAACCTATTGAAAAGGAACGCATTGATGAAATTAGTCAAATACTCCCTAAAAATATTGTCTCAAGTAGTCATATTGGAAATGATCGTGCACGTTTGGATGATGAAGTTGTTGAAGGTAATGAACACGCAGTTTTATTAAAGCTGCGTGCGCGACGTCAGAGAGAACAAGAAGCTCGTGAAAATGCACGAAAAGTATTTAGGCGCTTACAAGAACAACGACGAAAGGCAACAGAGTATACAAATAGTACTAATTCAAAACAAGTTTTGACTTCCAATGTTTATACTGGAAGATCAAGTGCGATTATTAAGAAGCAAATTGGTGGAAATGACGATGAAGATGAAAGAGATTTAGAGCACAATATTAATTCATGGCTCACTCGACAGCATAACGATTTCCTTCGTGGCAAGGGAAAATGTAAGCAGAATGATGTTGCTTTGAAAAATGAAGATGCACCCGAAGATGATGATGATGTCACAGAGATGCAAACTATGTTGGCAAACGCTCTTTTAATTGATGAAGTTGATAACTCAGAATATCATTTATAGATAGAGTTGTATGAATTGTAAGATTATATAAAATGACACATAAGTTTAGTAAACGTAGAAAGATTCGTCTTGAGATCGAGTAATAAGCGGGGATTACTTGCATTATAACCTTTTCGGTTAAGTTAGTTAAAAATGTTAGGGGTGGTCTCCGCCGGCACGCGGGTGGACCGGGGGTAAGCCACGTGTCCAAGATATAAACCATCACTTAATCCACATTTTATTATTACTATCTTAAATATGAAGTTCACATTATTTGTAATTGTTTTTATGTGTTTTTTTTGCATTGTTATGGGCCAAGATAGTGAATTAGATGAATTACGAGCGCTGCTTTCAGCAAGTACAGGAGCTACAATTATCAATAGAGACGACCCATTAGCAAAAGGCACAGCTTCTTTAAACAGTGCTTCAATATCTTCGTTGAATGATCCACTGAATGAACCCGTAGCTGACGAGCAAACCCGCATACATACTCTTATAAGAGCCTTTCGACGCTTGCCTCAAAATGAGCTGATTAAGTATGAAGAATTATCAAAACAATTAGATCTTCATGGTGAAGGTGAAGATATCAACCCAACTTCTGAATTAGCTTCATTGCTTCAAGAAGCTTGGGATGATCGTCAAAAAGAGTTGAAAAAAGCTATTGAGTCAATAGTATCTCCAGGTAAACATATGAGAGATTTGTTACAGTCTATTGAAGTTGGAATAGAAAAAAATGATGATACTATTGTTAAAATTCTACACCAGCTCGCAGATTTGGTTGACGATGTCGACAATGCTCGAGATTTTTACAAAATGGGAGGTTTTGATATAATAGCAAAAATTGTTTCCAAGGACCAAGGAAGTATGTCTGATGAAGAGCGCAGTATTGCTGCTCTTATTGTGGGAAATGTTGTCAAACACGATTACGACCAGCAGCTGTGGACCTTAAATGAATATTCTGGTGTAACATTATTAGAGAGTCTGATGCATATGCTGAATGGAGAATCAGGACAAGTTCAGAAAAGGGCACTTTATGCAATCGCTAGTGCGAGTCGGGGTAACGCTGATGTGCAGATAGAGCTGCATAAATTACCAATCTCTGATACGCTCATTCGAATAAGCTCAGAAAATAGCGATATACATCGAAAGGTGCTAGCATTTGTATCAGATATGTTAATTGAATATCAATTCATAAAGGAACAATTAGATGATGGAGAACTACATGACTCAGACACAGCTACAATAGCTGCTTCGGAATTAATGACACAATTGAATTCATTAAAACCAGTAGGTACTCTGTTTTGCACATATGAATGGAGTTCTAATGTATTTGATGCAATTCAAACATCCAGTGTCAAACTAACTGAACATAAAACAACTCCTCTCGTTGACCGTGAGCTTGCTAGTAATGCTATTACGGCTCTGAAAGTAATGTGTGAAACATGTCGTGATATTGTTCAGGTCTCAAAAAATGATATTAATGTATTGACACATCTTAGAGCGATAAAAACATGGGCTATCGATGCTGGTGACACAGGAGAGGATTTAGATATGAATATTGATGAACTTCACCACAGTTGTCTTAATGTACATATTGATACAAACTAAACACAATGTAATATTTGAACAAACTATTGATTTTCATCTTTTTCTTCAATTTCAAAACTGCCACTTTTATTGTTTTCCTCTTCCTCATCTTCGTGAATTTCGTCAATGTCGGGCATTTCGGGTTCACAATCTCTCCGTAAGAATGATCTGGATAGATCTGATAAATGCTTCAATCTCCTCAGTATTAATAAACGAACACGGGGATCCATATCACGCACATACTGCAACTGGGTTACGAATGCATGTCGGGTTTGTTTAACACAATCTACATTTTCCCATGGGACTGACTTAGTACGAAGATCTTGTGATTCCGTTTCACTGAATGATTCTGATAGTGGATCATCCAATATAGGATTGGTACTAGATCCATATGAGTGATCAGTAGATGCCATAGGTGTAGTCGCTGTAGATGAGGTAAACGAATATCTTGTTTGATCATCAGAATCGGGCACAGATAGATAGACTGCCGATAGTGAAATTGAATGCAAATCTATGATAAATTCTGATTTCAAGTTCAAGATTTCAAGTTCATCCAGTTCTTGTTCAAAAAATCGTTGTTCTTTATCTGCACTGCTTTCCCTTTCGTTGTTGTTTTCAATATTTTCAACGTGTGCACCATCCATGTCGTTTGATTCTTCTTCAATATATAGCCGTACAACACTTTGCTTTCTTGTTTGGAATACACAAATAAAGTACGATTTGACAATATTCAGCATCAGAAACACACCTACAAAATACCATAAGATAAAAAATATTCTGGTATAACGTGTAGTCACTGTGACCATACCGCTACAGATCACATCGAAATCACTCACCCGCAAACATGAAAACAAAGTATAGAAGCTACTGGGCATATCATTAAAATTTAAGGTATAAAAGTCATTTTGACCATATGGCGAATGGTCTAATTTTGCATTTATCCCTTCAGATGGTATTTTCCCTCCATAAAACCAACATCCAAGTTGCGCATAAGTAAATCCTATGCAAATGAACCCTTCAGCAAATGTAAATATAATTCTTCCGACAGTCCCAAATATCGTATCCCATGAAATACCTTTCACAGGATTTGCAAAGCATGCAATGTTTCGAGGATACAATAAGAGGCGAAGAATAGTTGCTACCTCGAGGGCAGTCATTAAGGTACTTTGCACATTATTTGGATGTTTTGTCAAGAAAGTTCCTGTAGCTGTGGCGCAAATAAGTAGAATAAACATTGCCAGACCGATCACAAAATCCATCTTGTTACGGAAATCGTGAAAGTATAATTTGATTCCTAGGAGTAACCATTTCACTGTAAATTCTAGTATAAGGAATGAACATAGTATACTGACGATGTTGCGATGAGCTATTAGACCATTATCAGAAAATGACTGTTTCAGATCTCTCTGCGAAAGACAAGCAATTATGCATATGGTCCCAGCAAGAGTGTCACCGAGAGCATCCCAGTACCGCTTACGGACTTGATGAATGCGCTTAACAAACAAATGTAAAATGCCATCATTTGGATTATTACCTATATTTAGTAGCCATTCTTTTATGAGGAGACGCTTCCGTTTGGCTTGTGTATAAACCCGACTGGCCCACGACACTTTCCCTTCCAACGCCTCGATGCCACCTTTATAATATTTTTCTAAAAGTTCTTTCTCATTTCGATTCTTTTCCTCGGGACTAGTCCACTTATCAGGTAATTGCTTGAATTTAATACGCGAACAGTGTATAAAGTACATGAAATCACTCACACTAATCCTCCCATCGCCATCTATATCCAATATGTTCAGGAACAAGGTACGTCTGTAAATATCTGAAATACCACTCTTTCGATAATCGCTATAATGATTATGCAGTTCCTTCACTAAATATTCTAATAGAATTGGAGACAAGTAACTTGGTGTATCTGGAGATATCAACTTGTCTACTAAATCATTTGTATTTATATCTTTAGATTGATAATTCAAATTGTCTTCATTTCTTTCACTGTTGAGGGCATTTTCCTTCGCTAGTGCATCAGTTTGTGTTTGTGCCATCTGCTTGGCTATAATTATTTCTGACTCTTCAGTAAGCATTTCATATGCGCTTTCGATTAACTCCGACGTTGCACGCTCTTCGTAAGCTTCCTTAAAACGGACTCCTCTTTGAAATTCGAAGTTTACAGTTGCCAATGCTATATCAAGCATAATGAATGAACCAAAACAAATGCAAATGATTACAAAAACACTAAATTCTCTGTAAGCATTAACACCAGGAATAATTTGATTAGGAAACGAAGAACTAGTCATTGCGACGAAAGTACTCCAAACACTTTCCCCGAAGGAGATGTAATAACCACCTCCTAAATAATCGTCATCAATATTATTAATAATACCAACATCAAGAAAACTTAAACTGAATATAAAGTCGGCACCAGCCGCCATTACTAGAACGAATACAATAAAGAATATAGCTAACATTAAAACTTTAGGAACCATACCACAGACAATGACAAATTTACGCAGCGCATTTCTATCGAACCAAAAAATATACAACACTGATAAAATAGACATACACCAATCTATCTCAAGCGCTTTTGCATTTCCCACAGCTCCCAAACAAACAATAGCCATATTTGTTAACGTTATAAGAATTAGGATATACCTCAATACGATAGATTTCTTAAATACCCATATTCGGCGCCATGAATCTATTTTGTAGACAACTTCTAATGATAAACCACCTAAAATTAATGCTAGTAATGGAAATTTGACTATGCATGTGAGTATTGGTGACATGAAATTTGAGGTAATAGACATCGGATAATTTCGTGCGTCACAAGAAGGACATTGCAGCAACCACAAAGGCTTCTGAAATATTCGCACTACAGTAAACAACCAAGAAGCTATTAGCAAGGGATATGATAATCTACTCCTATAACGAAAGTACTCCATTGCTGTTCTTGTTGTAAAAAGTGTATGTACCTCACCATGCCGCGCAAACTGCAATAAAACAGCAGCGCGCTCATGTGATGCCATATCTACGCCGCCTTTCAACCAATTCTTCATAGATTCTCTACGATTCTTGCTTTTCGCACTGATTGTCTTCTTCTTCCTATTTTTAGCAATATCATCATGTTGCCAAAAATAAGGTACTGCATTTGATATTGCATTCATAAAAGTATTATTTAGTGGCTGTCTATCTCGCTTATTAAAGGGTTTATATGGACCTTCTACACGTGACACTTTATCAGAATAGATTGGATATGAAAAAGACATATTATTCTCAGGAGAAAATAGTGAGCCACGCAATTGGCTGCTTGAACTGCTACTTTCTTCTATTGGGGATGCAGTCATCAAACTTGAACGAGTACTTGTACCAGTCTTCAACTTTGGTGAAGGTTCAGACATAGCCTCGAAGAGCACTTCTACTGCACGCTTTGACTTGCGGTTTGTAGCTGGCGTAGGACTATTATTTATCATAGTAGGAGATGGTAAATGCCAATGCCCAGCACTATCTCGCCCCATGTCTCTATTTGGATAAGCATCAGGTAAAATTATGGACTGACGACCAGACGCGGATGCCCTATAATCTGATAGACGCGTTGATGAATGACCGTAACTTTGACGATAGCTTGTCTCACTCACTCTACCTTGTCCATCATGAATTGAATCAATACCATTTCGCACCGTATTATCAGTTGCATTACTTTTATTGGTAGAACTACTACTTTGTATACCACAATTGGACTCCTGAATAAGTGAGTTTTCATCTTCATATCCTATGTCATCGTCCAGCACCTTACCTACTCGAGACCAAACAAACGCCGTAACAATATTCATGCATAATAAAACCCCAATGATATACCATACCCAAAAGAACGCTTCTGCTACTTGGCTAGTTACCGCTACAAACCCTGACGCTGTGACCTGCATATTGTTAACGTAGAGCAAGGTGAAAAGGGTAAACAAACCAGACGGTATATCATTGAAATTGAGAGCCCAGTACTCTGATAAACCATATAATGATGCATTCAATTCATTTTGCCTAGGGTTATTCGAAGAGTCTATAGTAATTAAACCGCCAAAAATATGCTGTCCAACAGCCGCAAATGCATACATTAGTACAAAAATGATGAGAAGCATGTTGAGGAAACTTGCACTCGTTTCAATGATTATACTTCCCATTCTATTAAACTCTCGCTGAAATGATTCTGGAAATATTTTTAAACCAATATTGC
>JACKZZ010022200.1_pt1 | contig 16521 bp, 19 predicted proteins | sample 8027871 | NCBI WGS metagenome assembly JACKZZ01 (sample SAMN15724774, study PRJNA655200) | protist metagenome | isolation source: fluorescence activated cell sorting (FACS) single amplified genomes of... | place: USA: West Boothbay Harbor, Gulf of Maine | collected 2000-07-19
CCTCGCAGGAATTGAACATAGAGTCCTCGCTTACGTTGAAATCGAAGCCTATGTCATTGCAAACTTGGTTGCGAAAATGGAAGCAGGAGAGTTACCACCAAGCCCTATTTACACGGATATTAAAACCTTCCATCGGACATCTTTCGAGGAAAAGTTGACATCATTACTGGAGGATACCCTTGTCAACCTTTCTCCTTATCAGGAAGTAGAAAAGGAGAAGATGACGAAAGACACTTGTGGAAGTATATCAGGAAGCACGTTCAAACAATTAGACCTTCTCGATTCTTCTTTGAAAACGTCGAGGGACACATCTCGCTTGGACTCTCCACAGTCCTCAGCGACATGGAAGAAGATGGTTATGGAACAACGTGGGGAATATTCTCAGCGAATGAAGTTGGCGCACCACACAGGAGAAAAAGAGTTTTCATCATGGGGGACACCAACAGCCCATATAGCAAAGGAGGGAGGGTATCCTGCGGAATGGACCAGGAATACTCCAACACTAACAGCACAAGCAACAGCATCAGAGAACAAACCACACAGCAGTGGGAAGCTGAACCCAGAGTGGGTAGAGTGGTTGATGGGTCTTCCAACCAATTGGACAGACTTAGGCTCTTGGGGAACGGAGTAGTTCCTCAGACTGCTTGTAAAGCATATAAAGTTTTAAAGGAGAGATTCAATGAAGCCGAGTAAAGCAGATAGAAAGAAGTTCGACCTTGACTTGCAGTACGGAGAAGTCAGAGAGGATAAGGTAGCTGAGATGCTACAGGACAAGAAGATAGAGGTTAAATCAGAGAAGGACTTATGGCAGAAGACAGGTAACATCTGCATTGAGTATGAGTCTTGGGGTAAGCCGTCAGGCATTGAGGCTACCGAGTCAGACTACTGGTTTCATAACCTTTGCATTGGTGATGATGAATACTGTACACTAGTGTTCAAGACACCTGTCCTAAAGAAGATTGTTAATAAGTTAGATACGTTCAGGAGTGTATCAGGGGGAGACCATAACGCAAGCCGTATGCACTTGGTCAATCTTAAAAAGTTATTCTCAAGCGATGTCATTAAGGCATTCAAGGATATAGAAGATGAGTAAAACAATACATACATTAGTAGATGATATATACCGATTGATGGAGACAAAAGAGGCAGAGGAATCCGTAGACGTAGAGGCTGAGATTGAATTGTTCGGTGAGAACATGAAGGCTCTAATGCGTACCGAGTTCGGACGTAAGCGTACAACGGATAGAAGAACATTGCGCCTGTCAAACATTGGTCGTGACGATAGGGTCTTATGGAATGTTGTTAATGGTACTGAGAAGGAAGAGATTAAACCTGCTACCTACATTAAGTTTATGTATGGTCACTTGATTGAAGAGATGCTGTTGTTTATGACACGCATGGCAGGACACGAAGTATCAGACGAGCAACGTGTATGTGAAGTAGAGGGTATCAAGGGACACATGGACTGTAAGATTGACGGACTTGTTGTGGACGTTAAGTCAGCCAGTGCCTTTGGGTTCAAGAAGTTTAAGGATGGTACACTGGCTATGGACGATGCCTTTGGTTACGTTGACCAGATTAAAGCATACGCCCATGCCTGTGGTGAGACTGAGTTCGGTTGGTTAGCTATGGACAAAGCCAATGGACATCTCGCGGTACTTAAGTACGACCTAGAGGATACCCAAGCCCCTATACACGAACACATCAAGGGAGACATTAGGGAGCGTATTAAGCACGTTAAGGAGATGGTTAAGGGAGATGAGCCTACTGAGTTATGTACCGAGACAGTACCAGATGGTAAGTCAGGTAACAAGAAGCTAGGCATCAAGTGTTCCTACTGTCAGTACAAGAAGCATTGCTATCCAGAACTAAGAGCCTTTGCCTATTCGTATGGTCCGAAGTTCCTAAGTGAGGTAGTCAACGAGCCTAGAGTACAGGAGATTAACCTTGAGCAAATATAAACCTAGAAAGACTAGCGGTAAGTTTAGGTCAGCACTGGAAAAGGAGTTCTCAAAGGAGGTTAAACGTAAAGGGTTTGACTACGAGCCATACGGAATGCCTTACACAGTGTTCAGAACTTATATGCCAGACTTTGTACATGAACCAAGTAAGACAGTAGTGGAAGTAAAAGGTTTCTTTCGTGTAGGTGACACCTTGAAATATAAGTCAATTCGTGATACAATATCAGTAGATGGTTACGAATTAGTATTCCTACTATCGAATGAACATAAGAAGGTACGGAAGGGCGGTAAGATTACAATGGGTCAGTGGTGTGAGAAGGAAGGTATGAAACACTACACCCTAAGTACCGCACAAGAACTTGTCAAATACGTTGAAGGGAAAGAATAATGTCACATACATTGGAGGAACTCAAGGAAGCAGTAGCAAGGGACTACGATGCGGTACTGGTTGTCGAAGCATTAGACATCTCAGTTGAGGACTTGCTAGAGGCTTTCGAGGATAGATTAATTAGGAACAGAGACTTATTTACGGAGGATGATTATGAGCATTGATGACGCAACACCTGCTGACTGGGATGCGCTACGAGAGAAGCACCCCGCATTGATTAAGAAGTATGAAGACTTCGTGACCAAGAATGAAGATGTGGTCAACAGTCCTCAGCACTATAACTACGGAAAGATAGAATGTATTGAAGCCATCGAAGAGTCTATGACACCAGACGCATTCAAGGGTTATCTCAAGGGCAATACTATGAAGTACCTGTGGCGTTATGAACGCAAGGGCAAAGCAGTAGAGGACTTAGAGAAAGCTCAGTGGTACTTGAATAGATTGATAGAGGAGAACAAATAATGAGGGGACAGACACAGTATGGAAAAGGGTCGGCACAACGACCCACTGACTCCAAGAAATACGCAGATAACTTTGATGCTATCTTTGGCAAACTTAATGTCAATGACCATTCAGATGAAGATATAGAGAAAGACAAACTAAAAGATAAAAAGGAAGAGGATAGGAAATAATGCCTACAGATTGGAGTTTTTTAGATGAATACGGGGAGTTAATAACAGGCTGTGAGGTTTGTCACGGCTCAAGGCTAGAAGGTTTCGACCCTTATAGTGAAACAGAACACACAGACACAACACCTTGCTCTGCGTGCCTAGAAACAGGAGAAGAATAGAAATGAATCAGTACCAACAGTTTATACACAAGTCCCGTTACGCACGTTGGTTACCTGTCGAAGGTAGACGTGAGACATGGGCAGAGACAGTACAGCGTTACGTAGACTTCTGGGATGGTCGTGGTCAGATAAGCAAGGCTGAAGGTAAGAAGTTATACAACGCTATATACAACCTAGAAGTAATGCCCAGTATGCGCTGTATGATGACAGCAGGTGAGGCGTTAGACAAGGACAATGTAGCAGGGTTTAACTGTAGCTACCTACACATTGACTCACCACGTAGCTTTGATGAACTTATGTACGTACTGATGTGTGGTACAGGCGTAGGGTTCAGTGTTGAACGTAACTTCATTACCAAGCTACCAGTAATCGCTGAGTCATTCCATGAGACTGACAGTACGATTGTAGTGGCTGACAGTAAGATTGGTTGGGCTAGTGCATTCCGTGAGTTAATCGCTATGCTGTACGCAGGTAAGATACCTAAGTGGGACATGAGTAAGGTACGCCCATCAGGTGCTAGACTCAAGACCTTTGGTGGTCGTGCTAGTGGCGCAGAGCCTCTTGAGGATTTGTTTAACTTCTGCGTAGGTATCTTCCAGAAGGCACACGGACGTAAGCTAACGAGCATTGAGTGCCACGATGTTGTATGTAAGATTGCAGACATTGTAGTTGTCGGTGGTGTACGTAGGTCAGCATTGATTAGTTTGTCAAACCTATCAGACCCACGTATGGCTAAGGCTAAGTCTGGTCAGTGGTGGATGGATGAAGGACAACGTAGACTGGCTAACAACAGCGTAGCGTACACAGAGAAGCCAGACTTTGAGTCATTCCTTACTGAGATGCACACCATGTATGATAGTAAGGCAGGGGAACGTGGTATCTTTAGTCGTGTGGCGGCACAGAAGATAGCCGCTAAGAACGGACGTAGAGACCCTGAGCAGGACTTTGGGACTAACCCTTGCTCTGAGATTATCCTACGCAGTAATCAGTTCTGTAACCTATCTGAAGTCGTTATACGTGCAGACGATGACCTCGTTAGTCTTAAGAAGAAAGTTGAAGTAGCTTCCATCATCGGAACTCTACAGGCTACCTTGACTGACTTCCGCTACCTACGCAATGTATGGAAAAGAAACACAGAAGAAGAAGCACTATTAGGTGTAAGTTTAACTGGGATATGTGACCATTACTTGTTGGGTAAAGATTCGCCTGACCTAGATAAGTGGTTGACGGAGATGAAAGATGTTGCAATCAAAACTAATAAAAAATGGGCTGACAAACTTGGCATTGCTCAGTCTGCGGCTATTACTTGTGTTAAGCCAAGTGGTACTGTGTCTCAGCTTGTTGATTCTGCTAGTGGCATACATCCCCGTTTTTCTAAGCATTATATCCGTAGAGTGCGTTCAGACAAGAAAGACCCGCTTGCTCAGTACATGACAGCCGCAGGTTTCCCTGTAGAAGATGACGTAATGAGTAAGTCTTCACTGGTCTTTGGCTTCCCTATCAAGTCACCCGACAACAGTACTACAGTAAAGCAGGTGGGTGCAATGGAACAGCTAAAGGTCTGGAAGAAGTACCAGGATTACTGGTGCGAACATAAGCCAAGTATCACTGTTTATTATACAGATAGTGAGTTCCTGCAAATAGCACAGTGGATATGGGATAACTTTGATTCGGTTAGTGGTATTAGTTTGTTGCCTGTTAGTGACCATGTTTATCAGCAAGCCCCTTATGAGGACATAACCGCTGAGAAGTATGAGGAGTTACTAGCGGCTATGCCAGTGGATGTTAAATGGGAAGACTTAGAACACTTCGAGAAGGAAGATAATACTACAGGTTCGCAAGAACTGGCGTGTGTCGGAGGCGCGTGTGAAATAGCATAGGTAAAACTAAGGGGGCGCAATGCCCCCTTTTTATTACTCTTCTCTTTCCTCTCTCTCTACCTGCTCTATTATTTTCTCAGCACCACCGCCCATCAAGTAATAGTAAGACTTACCCGCCACAGGTATTACCTTCATTGCTTTATTAAATGCTTCGGTATCGTTCTCTTGTTCAAGCACTACACTGTTCAGAGCCGCACCTAGTGTGTCAATGACGGAGGGCGCGGCAGGAGTAAATAGTTCCGCGACAAAAGTACCATATTGTCCTTTCGATAGATATTTGTCTCTACTATATTTACTCAAGAAGAATATCTTAGCCAGTGACTCATAGGTAACATCGTCTATATCTCTAATGGAATCCTTATCAAAGCCAGAGAGTAAGAATTTCCTTGCATTTTCAACACTCCCGTTGCCCATTCCTACTAGCAACGAATACTTAAGTGCTTCCTCAAACGCACCTGTTACGTCACCTCTCTGTCCTCTCTTCACGATGTTCTGTCTAATCAGGTTTAACTGTTTAAGACCGAATGATTTAAGAGAGTACAGTATTCTTCCGTTAGTCATTTCCAAGTACGCCTGTGGCATCTCAGACAAAGCAATGGGCTGTACGTCAGCTAGTTCATTCCACATCAACAGCTTAGTGTTGTCAGTCATACGCCCTGCCTGTAAGTCAGCAATTAAATCTGCTGTCTCATTCTCAAACACATCCCCATACTTCTTAGCAATAGCATCTGGATTTGTTTTTGCTAGTTTAGTATTCTTAAGCCAAGACGCTTTAATGAAAGTGTCCTTACCTAGTTTATCAATCTTCCTAAACCCAGAATAAGTCAAAGCAAAATCAAGGAACTTGGTCATACCGTTCAGGTTATTTAATTCAGCAGATACTTGGTTGACTAAACCTAAATCATCAGCAGTTATCTTGGCTCGTTTGTTTCCTGTAGCCAGTGCTTTAGCTGTGTTCATTACACCATTCAAATATAACGAAGAACCAATATCACCTAGCTGAATCAACGCAGAGTCAAACTGACCCAGTAACGCGGCATATTGTAAGTCTCGGACAGTAGCCATTGTCTTGCCCATAGCCTTGTCAGCGGCTTCAAACCTAGCCTTAAGTAAAAGTCTTAGGTCATTCTCTTGTGCGTCAGTCAGTTCTTTACCACGTTTCTTCATGTCCAGAACGTGTTTACCTATCGTATTTTTAATAGACTCGTCTAGTTCAATCTTACCTGCTTTGTTATACGCAACGGACTTACCAAAGAACTCATGTTTAGCTATCTCTCGTTCAGCCTTGTTGATGTATAACTGTAAAGCCGTAGGAGTGTCGTGATAATACTTCTGTAAGTGCTGTGGTATTTTACGTATTGTACGTGCAGACTCTAAGCGTTTCTTACCTGAAGGAGGTGTTTTACGTGTAATAGTTTGAGTGATAATGTCTGCCGCTATCTCATCATCTAATTCAGACCAATGTCCTAAGCCTCTCTTAGTGGCTTCCCTCTGAAGAGCCTCGTCTATCACTGAATTAGTTTTCTTTCCAACAGCTTGACGTAAACCATCTAAGTCTTTAACGTAACGAGGCATATAGTTTGTTAGATAAGCCATCTTAATACCCGCTTTATTTGCTCTGATATGGATGTTATCTAACAGTTTATTTATGTTTCTCATTTCGTCTGCTAAGTTAAGTTCTTTTCCAGACTTAGTTTTAACTTTTAAATTACCAAAGTATTTCTTAGCTATGTTACTTGCCTTAAGAGTTTGACCGTTGTTTAACGCAAGTTCCATTTCATAATATTTGCTCTTTAAAGCTGAGTCTTTAGTCTTAAACGCTTTACCCATTAGGCTGTTAAAACCTTCAGCTTCCTTTATGCTATTAGCTAACGCAATACTTGTTTTCATATCATGGTTACGCACAGCACCTGCTAGTCTTTGGTCTACGTTACGGATTGCTTGAGAGATAGGCGCACCTATGTAGTCCCAAGCCTTCCCTATCTTAGTTGTAGAAGCCGCAGGGTTGTCTAGGTTAGCCATAATCTTAGCGGCATTCTCTTTACTTAAGTACGAAGGTCTTTTGTCTTTACTGGCATACTTAAGAACATCTATTTTATTCTTAGCGTTAAGGCTTAAGTCTTTCTCTGCTAAAGCTACAGCTTGTTTATTTGTCACGCCTTTACCATTAGCTTGCTTAGTATTAAACAGATGATAGGCTGTACGTTCTTGTAGTTTCTCTGCTATCTTGTCAGCAGTTGCTTGAGAACCTCTGGTTGCTTTAGTGTTGTTTACTAAGTTAAGTACTTTCTTACCACCCTTCTCTACAGTCTTAAGAGGCGCACGTACTGCTGTCTTATACGCTAAGCCTGCTGTTTGTAAAGGAGCGAAAGCGGCAGTAAATAAACCACCATAAAGGGCTGACTCAGCTAACCTCTCTGCGTCAATGTCGTCTTGAACCATCTGTCTACTGCCTTCAGTGGCTAAACCATACCCAGTACCTGCTAAAAGCAAAGGCACAGTACCGACACTACTAGCGGCTATAACAGGTATTAACAAAGGGTCAGCTACCTCAGACAATATAGTAGCTGTAGCCCTCATTGTATCGTCTTCGCCTGCTATATCTAAAACATCAGCAGTTACCTCATAGGCTTCTCTAGCCGCTAATTCTTTATTCTGTAAAAGAATATCCTCTCTGAGTTCTGGCTTCATGTCTAAGAACTCTTGACCAGTAATCCCTTGATTACGTAAGGCATTGTCATAGTAAGTCTCAGCGGACACTTGTTCCAATCTACCTGTGTCAGCGTTTCTCATCATCTTGTAGCGAGCAGGACTATAAGCCTCCGCTGTTAACAACAAGCGACCCGCTGTGTTTCCTGCTCGTTTAAACTGATAGCCTAACTCTTCAGCGCGGGTTGTCTCCCCTACACCTTCAACAGTTTTCTTCTGACCGTACTCACCAAACCCCATGTATCTTAAGAAGTCAGTAGAACTTTGTACTAGATTTCTTGTAAACGCACCACCACCTGCCCCCATAGGGTTGACGGACACAGGAGGGGCTTCAAGTCTTTCTTGTTCCTTTTGTTTTACTTCTTCAGGAACTACGTCTTTATATAATTCAACACCTTCAGGCGGCTTACTAGCCTCTGCTCTGGCTAAACGTAGAGCGTCAGCAAACACACGAGCATCCTCGTAATATTTGCTCTTTAAAGCTGAGTCTTCCTCAGTGTTGCCTAAAGAATCGGCTTTAACAAACGCTGACTCTAGTTCTGCGATAGTAGCTTGTGACATCGAAAGTACCTTTATTCTGGTGGGTTGGAACTATAGAGAGGGTTGTTAAGTAATTTATTTGCCGCATCCCTTACTTCCTCTACCTCTTTTGCTTGTCTTTCTTCAGTAGATAGTAGTTCAGACTCACCAAACTCAAGTAAACCCTTTTCAGTCAGATTAGCTGTGTACATTTTTTCAATAGCTATTCTTTTAGCTTCGGATGAATTCATACTTTCTTCATCTATTAATCTATCCACTTCCTCAGCAATCTGAGTCGCTATTTCTCTCTTCTTATTAACACTCAAATCTTTCCAAGCCTCATCCCAATCAGTACCGAAGAATCCAAACATCTCTCCGCCTTTAGCCTCTGAACCTGCTGTTTTCAACAACATCTCTATTTCTTTAACGTCAGACTTTGAAGGGTCTCTTCCCTTTTTAGGCTTCTTATCTATAAAAGTTTTTAAATCACCTAAGTCTTTAATAACACCTGTGTCTACTAAGTCACCATACTGACTACCATACGTATCCACTACGTATTTCTTCATTGCACTTCTTTGCTCTCCTTGTGCTTCAGCCTGTCTCAAAGCACCTAATGTCTGCAAAGAACCCTCTAGGTCGCCAGTCATGCGTTGTATCTCAGCATACCTTGTCAAACCTTCAGGTGTTTCTAAATTTAACTGTTGTAGTTCTTCTCCTAACTGTTCCTCTGGAGTAAGACCTATTAGTTCTCGTCTAAGAAGATTACCACCCTCAGTAAAAAGACCTGCGGCTTCATCACCCGCTTTAAGTGCTTCAGATGTAAGCAACTCCATACCAGTTAGTCTTGCTCTAGGGTCAACAGTTGGCTGTTGTGCAGGTTGTGTAAACAAACCCTGAGTCAATAATTCTTGTATATTTGTTGTAGCCATTGTTTAATCCTCTAGCAGTTATTGAAACATTGTCCATCTTGGTTGGTTAGCAAGCCTACCATCAGGAGAGGGCGGTCCTACATCATAAGGGGCAGGAACATTAGCCCCATACGAACTTATTGCACTAGTTGCTAAATTTGTCAAAGCACTAATTCCTGCATTACGTCTTGCCAAGTCCATACCTGTGGCTTGGAATTGACCTTTAGTTAACGTGCCTAAACCACCTGCGGCAAACTGACCAAACATCCCTGCACCTGCTTCACGCCCTGACTGCGCTAGTGACGCACCTTTAAGACCGTAACCCATCTGATTCAGTAGTTGCTGTTGCGGGACGTAACCTAAATTAAACAAACCAGAGGCTCTGTTGTATAATGATTGTTGTTCAGCCAATGCTTGCTGACGTGCCGATAAGTTTGCTCTGCCCATAGCCTCTTGTTCCGCTGTGGCTTGTGCTAACATCTCTGGAGTACTACCTCCGAATCTGTCTAAACCTAATCCTAAGCGTCCTTGAGATAGCGCACGTTCCTCTACTGCTAAACGCGCACGTTCTTCCTCTGGTCTTTGAATGTCTCTCATCTGTTCAAACAAAGCGGCTTGAGCAACAGCAGGGTCAGTCTCAGCTTGTGCAAATAAACCTCTAGCCCTGCTAAAGAGCATATTTTGCATTTGCTGTTGTTCGGGACTTAAAGCAAGCCTCATACTCCCATACCGATTTATGTTTCCTCCGCCTAACCCAGACCTTACGCCAAAGCCTCTAAACTGAGCCATGCGGTTAACCTGACGACCAAAGCCTAACGCCTTGTCGTATCCCATTTGAGAAATAGCTCTCGTTTGCTTTGCGGCTTTCTTGGCGGCTTTACGCTTACTATGTGCGCCTAAAAGTTTAGACCCTATGAACGCTGCTAATAAACCCATTATTCACTCTCCTCTAGTTGCGCCACGCGGCTACGTAGTGCTTGTACTTCTTTAACTAACATAGGTACTAACTTGCTGTAGTCAACACCCATCATATCTTCTTCATCTACAGGCTGATGTACTGCTTCAGGTGCAACAGTTACTAACTCCTGTGCAATAACACCGTAGTCCTGATGTGAGCCATCAGACTTCCAGTCAAACTGTCTAATCTGTATAGCGTCAACCTTACTACCTGCATCAGCAGAGTCTGTAATGTTTTCCTTGAGGCGTTCATCGGAGCCAGTAGTATAGGTAACGGCTGTGCTTGAAATACCTATAGCTCCAATGCTAGTTCCGTCATACCTAAAGTCTTGAATACCTGAAGTTCCTGCTTGTGTACCAGTTTTATTCAGAATTAAACAGGTGGCACTTGATTCACGAGCAATACTATTGGGTCGATTTGTCCCACCGCCCCAACAAATACCACTTCCTGTTGTCTTACTATACGGAGTAGCATCAGTAGTACCCACCAATACGTTGCCAGATGAGTCGATACGCATTTTCTCATCATTATTAACAAAACAAGTAATACGAGAATAAGCAGCTTGCGAACCACTAGAATTACCACAACTAAGGTTTAATCCTATATAATCAACATTCGCTCCAGAATCGTTGGCGTGTATTGTTAGCTGTCCACCAGTCGTTATGTTGTAATCCTCATCATCATCAACCCCTATGGCTGTATCACCTATCCTGATGTTACCATCTACTTGTAGTTTTTGAGTAGGACTAGCAATACCTATACCTACCCTATTAGTTGAAGCATCAACAAATAAAGTGTTAGTGTCAAATGTAATATTACCAGTAAATGTTGCACCATCTTTATCGGCTTTACTGTTTACTGCTGTTGCAATATTTGTAAATTCAGTTGTGAACTCAGAGCCTTTGATTACCTTAGCCGCATTACCTGAAGGAAGACTATCTTTTGCTCCAAAGTTCGTTGTTATAGTATAATCAGTCATTAAATTAATCTCCCTAGTAGAGCGTGTACATCTATTTGTTGTATTGAATAAGGTGCGCTATTGATTGTAGATTCGATACCGATGGTTACTACAGTACCGCTACCGTTTGTGTTAATCTTAGGACGTTGTATGTCAACACCCACTGTGTATTTAGAGGCAACATAAGCAGTGTCTACAGTATCTTCCTCTACCCAAGCTGAATCATTCCAGTAATATAACTTACTGTCCGTTGTGTTGTAGTACAAAGCATTTGTTACATCGGTTGTAGGTGCAGAACTAAATGCTCCTAAGTAAGTACCTGTGTTACTAGGAGCAATAAGGGTTGTTGTATTGTCTCCAAACTGACCTACAGGGTTGTTTGCTATACCTTCTGTTGTACTGGCTTGGTCTTCAAAGTCAAAATACTCAGAAGTGTCTGTGTCAGTATCTCCAGTATTAAAAACTGTTTTGTTAAAGGATGATGTATAGTCATATCCCCAAGCTAATACAGACTGAGAGGATACGTTACCTATTACTGTAATGTTAAACTTCTTAAGGAACTTAAGGTTAGTAGAGTTACCGAAGTTCATAGGATTACTATAGTATATCATTTCATAAGTAGAGCCGTTATCTGTATAACCTCCGTACTCAAATATACCGTCTTCTCTACCTAAGTAAACACTACCATCCTGTAGTAACGCTAGACTGCGCGGGTTAACATCGCCCCATGTAGTTACTCTGTTAGAGCCGTCAGGTAGTTCCCCTCGCATATCAAAACAATATACAACCTGACTGTCCGCTAAGGACAATAAGTAAAATGCTTCATCTGCACTGTATATAGACTTAATGGGATTAGTCTGTTGTCTAACTAGTTGAGTTAACTCTGTACGGACATTGTTACTAATGTCACGCATAGGCATTGACTTTTCTTGTATAGTCCTACCAAAGCTACGTACACCGTCTTCAGATAGGAATAAAATATCAGTACCTGTGTTCTGTACGGAGTCTCTAGCGATACAACCTACGCCTTCCACAACGTCCGCTAAGTACATACCTGCAGGACTTTCTGCACCTGCGTATACAATGATACAACGCTTACAGAATATAATCAAAAAGCCGTTGTGTGCCGCTAAGGCTACAATCTCATCGTGACCGTTAGGGAATACAAGAGTTAAGTCTAAACCACCTGCTGACCCACCACTCCACTTATGTCCTTGTAGTGTGTCACTCCAGTAAACAGTCTTAGTGTTGCCAGATACATCAGCCGCCCATAGTCTACCGTATGCACCTATAACTTCATTGGCTCGTGGGAAAAAAGTACTTGGAGTTGCTTGTGTATAACCACTATGTGCAACTAAAGTGCCTTCACCCGCAGTGCCACCTGCATCTGTATAGATTAAAGGCTCATGTTCTCTTTGGAAAAAATAAGTATGGTTGTTAAAACTAACAATCTTCCAGTTGTTTGCTGTTGGTGTATAATCAGTAGGAGTTTCGTCAGTTAGTGTAGTAGTCCCTGAGAATATTTTATTGTTACCCGCAGAGAATACTACTTTATCACCACTAGCATCTACCGACTCATGTAAAGCCTCTATGCCTCTACTAGAACCCAACAACGTAGCAGTACTGGAATCAGTAGATACTTCCGTATAACCTTTACGAGAACCTACACGTCCATATTCGTCAATGATACAGTTACTAGCTGTTGCCGCAAAGGATTGGTCAAGAGACAGTGGTGAATCCTGACTGTTTATGCCCGCAAATCCTGGGGCTTGTACTGTAATGTTCTGTAATTGTTGTGCCATTAGCAAGGTGTCCATACAGTTTCAGAAGGGAATCTAGCGGCATCAAATGCTACTGCATCTGCTAACGTAGTATCCGCTAGGGCATATAGTTCCTGTGCTGAAGTACCGCCTGTCTCCCCACGTTCACGAGAGGCTAAGGCTACTGCGTACTGTATTACTGGTGTTGAAGGTACAACTAGTTTATCTGCGTCAAGAGTAAATGGGTCTGCTCTATCCACAATGTTAAATCGTAACGTATACGCTTGGTCTGGCTTAGGATATACATCAACTAAAGCATTACCGTTAGCGTCCACACCATTCCAAGAGTAGTACTCAGGAGAACCAGATACAGGCTCTTGTACTAGGTATGCGTTGTTCATCCAAGAGGAACTAGCAGGACGCATAAATAAGTTAGACGTATCGTTAATAACGTCCAATATCTTAAATGAGTTGTTAGTGCCCGTCATGCTATAACTAAACTGATTATTAGAGGTAGTTACTGTTATTGTGCTTCTAAGTGCCGACCAATCCCAAGCATCCTCTACAATACGTCTAGCATCATTAACAAACTCACCTACTAGTTTCACATAGGAATCGTTTGAGTTTTCAATGCTTTCAGTTTCATTCTCGCGCATCCTACGTAGTACACTATTTACTAGTTGTAAGTAAGTCATTATCCATACCTTCTTAAGTTCATCATTTGTTTCTCTGTACGCCTTTAGCTTTCTCTACAGTTCTCATAGCACCTAAACCAAGCATACCCATCAGTACTGGCATCATAGTTGACACATCTAGTACAGGGATTTCAATGGTAGAATCGGTAAGAGCAAGCGCAAAATTTGCCATCGGGATAAGAATGTACTGACTCGCAAGTCCAATACAACAAGTCCAACCAACAGCAGGTCTCCAACCCGATACAAATAGGCTTCGGTGTGCCGCTTCTGTCTTATTAACTTCAAGTTGCGCTTTCGCAAGTTCCTGCGCGTGCTTTTCAGCCATTGTCGAAAGTTCAAATGCAATCGCATTCTTCTTGTCTTTATCCTCTATGAATTTGTCAAGTAGTCCAGTTACTGGTCCGATTAGTTGTTGTAACATAGTTTACCTCTGTAAAGGGCTTGAGTTAAGGTAGTCCATACCCTTCCACAAATCCTCTACCTCTTTAGTTAATGTCTTGAACTTTACTTCTGTATCGCCAATGTCGTTAATAATAATCTCTGCTGTAGCTACTGTAGCTTTCATAGCCTCTATCTCGTTAGATAGCGTAGAAACGTCTGTATTCAATTCTAAGAGCTTTTCTTGCTGACTTAGTAGTGTCTCAAGCCTTGTGCCTAAAGTGGCTAGATTCTCACGTATGGGGCTTATATCAGGTATCTGCTGTGCTTCTACTGCTTCTAGTCTCGAGTACAAACTAGAGGCTGTCCATACGCCCCCACCTATAGTACTACCAATACCAAGTACAATGGCAATCCACACGCCCTTAAACGATGTGTCACCTATCTTAAGTTCTGTACTTTCTAAACTCATAGTTCAACACATCCTGTACCATACATAAAGCAAGAGTAGCCTAAATGAGTTGGTCCTGTTTGAAAGAACTCTGACTCGCTACCTGCGGCTAATACATCAGTCTCACTTACGTATAAGTCTAAACCTATATTGTCATTACCATTAAGGTATACAGCCGTTAGGTTACGTGTAGTGTTGTAACCCATAGACACCCACTGTGCGTTAGCATCGTAGAAAATGTTAGTCTGTTCCGCTGTAGTATTAGCATTCTCAATGCCCTGCTCTAGGAATGCTACAGCTTCCTCTGAGTTAGCTACGGCTAGGTAGGCTGATGCATTATTGGCTCTCATCTCAATGTCGTCTGTCGATTGATTATACGCATCAACAGTCTCTTGTTCTATCTGTAGGACTTCCATAGTCTCAGCTACAAACGTCTGTACTTCCTTTTCCTGCTGTGGATTACCTGCGGCTTCTTCTGCTCGTTCAGCTACTTCCACAACGGAAATCATGTCCACTACGGCTTCAGTAAATACGTCTATAGCTTCATCCATTAATGTTAACTCTTCCATAGCCTTGTTTTCTAATACAGCCCTTACGTCACCATATGGCTGATAGTTAGTAGCAAAGTTAGTCAAGGCAGTATTGTACGCCTGTACTTGTGCTTCTTGTATGTGTGCTGTAGTAGATAGAGTACCATCAGACAAAGCGTCACCCTGATTTGCATACTCCATACCTGCGCCCACTAGGAGGATGCCAGTATTAATCTTATCGACTATGGCAGTACTTGAGTCTAGTAGTGCGTCATATTCACTTGACTGAACTACGGAACTTAGCACTAACAGAGATAATAGTATCTTCTTCATCTGTGTCCTCTCCTCCTATGTTTAATACGTTATTGTACCAATCTTTAGTTTTCTTGCTGTAGTCTGGTATGTAAGTTTCTGGCTGACGCTTCATAACTAACATAGCACGTTTACCTACGACTAGCTTACCGTTTGACAGTATAGGACAAGGTGTGCCTGATACGAACATTGCCTTCCATACGTCAGTGCTTTGACACATACGAGCCACTGCACTTACCTTCATACCTAAGTCAGCTAGTACCTTAGCGTCCCTACGTCTATTGCACTCAGGGTCAACATCATAAGTACCACTGCTAAACCCTACACCTACTGTCTGCAATGAACCGCCTGTACCCTTAAGGCAAGTGTCCATACCATTACTCATGTAGCTAGGGGTGATTGCAGAGCCTACTGGTATCTCACTGCTACTACCTACGCCATTGTAGGTATTGCTTACTGAATCATCTTTTGTACTGTTGTTACTATTGGTAGTCGAGTCAGAACCGTGGTACGTATTTAAACTACCTTCCTGAGCGTTCTCTGCCAGTGTAACCCATGAGAACATCATTAGTAAGCAAAAGAACTGTCTCACTTCTTAGGCAACAACTTCTGTACTGTCTCTGATTCATAGATACGAATACCCAACCAGATAATAGTAAATAAACTAGCAACGGGAGGCAACCAAGCCGCTAGTGACATCACACCTGTGGATGCCGCGAATACGTCTACAGCTTGTTTTGTTTCTTCCGTTACCATAATATTATTCCTTAAATTGCCGCGATTATAAATGCTAAAAGTTCTTCGTATCGTACCCCGTACACTGTTTCTTCTGTGCTTGCTTCAGGTGTTTCTTCTTCTGCAACCGCTTCTAGTGCTTCTTCTTCTGTTGCATAGGTATCAGTACCATCAGTTGTCCATCGTGTATCGGCACAAAACATACCATATCTATTAGCATCTAAACCTTCAGCTTCAAAAGCCGCTTTAAGGTCTTGCGCCATTATCCCGAAGTGTATACGGGCGTTGTCACCTTTTTCAGCTACAGAATCTTTCCATCGGTACTTTCTTAGTAAGCCCTTAGCCGCTACAGCCACTCTACTTTCAGCTTCACTCAATTCTTCAATATCTTGTTTCTTAGTGATATCTGAGGTATTGATTGAACCGCTAGACGCATAAACAGTATTCCATTTAGCGTAAGCATGACCTAAGTTTAAAGAGCCGTTTGTAGCTATCCCAGTAGATGCACAAGGTAAAGCTCCGCTGAAAGAACTGTTAGTAGAGTATTGCAAGACAATACCGATACTACTAGACGTATGACTTATATAAG
>JACKZZ010008348.1_pt1 | contig 16520 bp, 19 predicted proteins | sample 8027871 | NCBI WGS metagenome assembly JACKZZ01 (sample SAMN15724774, study PRJNA655200) | protist metagenome | isolation source: fluorescence activated cell sorting (FACS) single amplified genomes of... | place: USA: West Boothbay Harbor, Gulf of Maine | collected 2000-07-19
ATTAAAAGTACCAACCAGTCGGGAGCTACCCACCGCTCGATCTCTACCGTGTTTTGCATGACAAAGTGGTTTCCACTTCCAGCACGACAAAAAATATGGCTCATCGCATTCATGCATCACAAATCCTCGCTGTCCTTCAAATTTCGCATCACTACAAATCCAGACACCGAAAATATATTTTCCATTGATACAGTTGCCGTCCCCCCACTCGTGAACGTGGTCGTCGTACCGTAAGAGTTGGAGTTCTCTTCCTATCCACTGCAAAAATGTCGGGGCCCTCTGGAAACCTGTGATCATGCTGGGCCGCGTTGATTGAACACACTCCTGAGTGCAGCCCAGCGGGACACGATTGCTCTCTGGACGCTTCCTCATGCGTCGCGCGAATTGGGAACTGCGTTTTTGCGTGACAAAAGAACGCGCGATGCTTTTGGTCATGCAGTACAGATTTTACAGGAATGTAAGACACGCAGTTGTACAGGTTTCATTTTTTCAGGCCCACACGAATTTGCAGGTTTGATACTTCTTCCGTGTTCTCGATTGTGCTTTTGTCGTAGTCCGTCACGGAGTTGTCGCAGGTGGTGGTCTGATCCAGGTGGTTATTGCTCTGCCCGAGAGGAACTCCGCCGGCTCTTGCCGTTCCTGCGAATAGAGAAGTTGCAGGTACTGCTGATGTTGATGATGTGTACAGATATTTACTCGCGGCGGTGGCAGGAGTCGTAACGATGTTGGACGATGTTGTTGAAGTAGACGAACTACTTTTTGTCGGTCCCTCCTCCAACGGCATTATAGGCTCCGCACTCGTCCGCGACGACCCGCTTCCGGCCCGGGCCCGCGACCGCAGGCGTGACAGATCGTTTTGGGTTGCGGCGTCCGCTCTGAACAGCGGGTTCATCATACCATTCTCTTCGTCGCAGCTGCCAACCTCCTCGGAGGGAGAACCCGCTGGGTTAAAGGTGGTGGAGGAGGCCAACAAAGCAGACGGATCCACGGGCGCACGGGAAGACTTGTTGAGACTCGAATCATGCTGCGCTGCTCCGTGGTCCTTACCGGCCGCAGAAGAGGAGGACGCTGCTGGAGTTCCGGCGTAGTTCATCGCCCCACAAGTAGATGATTCCGCAATCGGCTCGGAGTATGAGAGTGCACAACTACTCCCCCGCATGATCCCCCTCATTTGTACTAATGCAGAAACGGAATTCCAGCCGATGCCTTTTGGCACTGTTTCCGTGCTGACAGGTTCCAGCAGCCAGAAGAGCACGACAGTGTTACGTAAATTATAAATTTGTCATCTACTTCTAGAAAGAGCTCTGCATCTTTGCTGGCGCTTCTGTCACTACTCTTGCCCTCCAAACGAGGGCGACGCGAAGTTCTTGTGCACGACTCTCATACGGAGTCTAACGTCTCCAGCTGCGGCACCACACGCTTGATTTCGGATGCCAGGTCCGGAAACTTCTTATCTGTATATTTGTCGTGATAAAATGAGAAGGTTTATTGCAATACGTTCTTCATCATACGTCGAGATGTGCAACTACCTACAGGACGAAGTCATTTCACCCCGAGAACGTCAAAGCTCTGCAATATGTAATCATGAAAATCATGATCCGTCTCGATACAAATCGGGTTGTCTTCCAGCGTCAGTTCTGTCAATTTTGGGCAGCTCGCGAGGTTCTCCAGCTCGTTCAAATCGGAAACTTGGTTCCCTTCCAGGTCTAAAACTTGCAAGGTTTCGTGGAACTGCAGGCCGGACAGCTCCTCGACCTCGTTGAAGGATATCTGTCGTGGTAGATTTTTCGATTTTCTTCGACCAAATTAATAGTAGCTGTATTCTGGGTGTAGCATGACAGTTTTTATTGCAGGCTACCACTACGCATGACAAAAGTAAGTACTAGACAAAGAAAGGTATCTACGTAGAGCTCCTCCAGTAATGGCAGCGCGGCAACCAACCCGTCTAAATCCCGCAGCCCGGCCCGGTTCAGCCACAGATACCGGACCTTCTGGAATTTCACGCCCAGCTCCCGAATGCAGAACACCTTGCTCCCGTTCAGCTTCAGGGAGACGAGGTTAGGGAGGTTTTCTCCGATGGTGTCGGCGTGTTGCTATCAAATGCAAATATTTCTGGGTCTGGAAGAATGCGAGACCTGTCGTGCAGTTTTTGCATGACCCAGATCGTCTGGCATGCGAGCTCTAGCATAACAGATTTTGAGCGCCAGGTATCCCAATGCATAATCCGCATGACAAATCCCTTCGCTCGGAAACAGGAAGCGGGCCCTTTTGCTAGCCATGCACGACAGATTTTGTCATAATATAGACTTCGCATCACAAATTCGCATCCTTCCAGACCCAGACGTATTTGTATTTGATAGTTGCTCCTCCGCATCGATTTCGATTTCGAGGTTGTGCACCCGGGCTGTTAAGGGAGATGTTGTAGATGTTGTGTCATGCAATGTTCGGCTAGAAGGGAACTAAACTACATTTCAATGTTGATGCGTATGCATGTGCATGATCAGCATAAGTATTAAAAGCCGAAAGAACTGCAGCTGTACTCAAATCCTCCTGGTCGCAATGGTGCCGCAGGTATTCCTCTGTGACTTCGACCTGCTGGCCACATTCCTCCTCGATGTAGTGCAGCTGCATAGTGGTCCGCGATTTGATGTCCTCGCCGTGTCCTCGTGACGACCAGACCTACTCCACCTGCAACGAAGTCTACTTGGTCAATCTGACTTGGCAAAGAGACGGCGTAGTTCTTCCTTCTCGCCCCTCCCGCTGCTGGGAGCCCTGGTCTTCTGATTTTTCGGCAGACCAAGAACCTCGTGGACGACGTCGAGCAGGGGCACGTTAAACAAGCAAACGCAACGACGCAGACGAGGATGAAGGTACCAGTACAACGTCGCAACTCTTCATAGTACTTGCATTTGCTGCCAGTTATAGAAGTCCATTTGTGTAAGAAGTGTGTGAAAGCTTCGCACTTTCATATTTTTTCGCTGAATTCACTAGTACTAGTAGAGCACCAGGACTGGTGTTCATCTTCTGCCTTTTGGTTTTCCTTTTGGTGCACAAGAACTTCTCGCTCAAATAAACAAAGCTTCTTTGTTGTCTACTCGTCGACCTCCGCAAGAATATTAAACTCTGCTCTCATACGTTTACTCACGAGCGATGATCCTTGACGGGTCTCCAAAACGACTTGAGGATAGCAGAGGGATGAAAGTAAAAGTAGGCATTAGAAGAACCCGGGTTACAAAGTCAACACTCATGTTGCAATTCAATGAATCACACTGCTCGCACACGACACTCCAACCAGCAACTCTCCAGTCGTTGTATTCAGCACGAAAATCTTGTACTATCAACGACAGAAGCGGAAACGACCACGACGGAAGGCTTTTTAGCAGCTCATAGCGAACATTAGCATGCTATACCTACTTTGGAGACGACATCCACAACATGACTGCATCTTCATCCAAGTTGCAATCAAAAGTGTCAGTTTTTGGTGTGCGCACCAGCTTCTTTTTTGCTTCGCAATTGATCTTCATGCATTTGGTTTACTATTGTTCCAAAATTTATAAATGCCCAAACATTAGGCTATCGCAGCAGCAGCTTTGAGTCCTCTACAACTATCCCGCTTGTTTATTCCTCAGCCGCCCTCAATACTGCCATGATCCCCGACGCCCGGCGAGTCGACCTCTTCCGTCTTCGCCGGCGACGACGGTGGACCACTGGTAAGGATTTGCTCCTGAGCACCTCCTTCTGCCGCTGGCTGCGACTCGCCCGCATGTTCTTGGTGATCAACCGGCGTGGGCAGTTCGGGCGCGACCGGCACCTCATCCGCGACGGCGGGGCCGGAAGCAGCGGGAGATAGGTCCTCGTCTCGTGCACCTTCTGCAGCTACCCCCGCAGGAGCGGCGGCCGGGGTTTCGTTTTCCAGTGGCGACGCGGCACTGACTCGCACGGAGGTTGGCTTGTTTTTCACGTCGGCAGAAGGCGCTGCCGCTTGCTCTGCTGTTCCTCCTATGCATTGCAAACATGTGGTCCGGTAGGAGGTCTGGATGGATGCAAACTTGCGATCATGCGCATTTTAGACCAGACGCAAATCTGTCATGCATGGCAAGTAAAACGTGGCGGATTTCACTTCATGCGGGATAACCATTTAAAAGAAACTTCCTCGCTGATGATGAAACGTGTGATGCCACAAATTGCACGCCAGAGGAAGAACTTCTGGCTCATGCAGGTCATCTTCACCTCCCTTGTTCGTGTTCCAGAGGACCCAGCCATGTTTTCTGCGGTTGATACCCAAATCCTCCATGGTGGCTGACTGAAACAGCTTCGGATCGACGGTCATGCCTCCCAGAACCGACGTCATGAAGTCGTTCTATCCAAGGAAAAAAGATTGTAGGTGTAACTTTTTTGGAGGAACAGCATGGCAAATATCTCTCGCATGATAGCAAAAACCCGTCATGCGCAGATAGTATGTGGAAACGCGCCTGGATGGATCGCACACTGCATGACCAGCATGACAGAGACAGACACATTCACTTCGCGTGCGCCGCATAACAAACTTACACTAACAATATTTTTTTCTTCCATACGTCCTGCGGCGGTGCTACTATCGGAGACCCGTCTTCCCCCACCTCCGTGCTCGGCGGCGGCTCCGTCTTGCGCCCCATGAACTTGTTCTTCAGATTTTGGCCCGCCTTGGCCACCATCTTGTTGCGCAGAAGATCCCGGCCCCGTTGGATGAGCTTCTGCTCCGCATCGTAGGCTTCCAGCATGTCGATTCTGAGAAGCGGTCGGGTTTTCGAATTTGGATTTTAGTTGTTGTACTTAAGCTATGCACGATGTTGAAAGGACCACAATCAAAAGGATGAATTTCTTCTGCAGCAAAAACTTCCCAACATGATCATCGTCATCTGTTATTAGATACTTTTTTTGCTTCTTGTCTTTCTGGTCTTGCCTTCTTCTCTCGTCCTCCAGCTTGTATTCGATGACTTTCGTTGGCTATCGCGCGAAAAAAGTGCTTCACTGTGAAGATGACGTTGTTTTCATTGCGGGACACTGCCCATCACAAGTAAGTATTTACAGTTCTGCGTGGCATCAACATGCTCCGGCAGTCGTGCAGCATCAAGTATACGAATTTACAGTGAAACAGTTCTTGCGTGCGGTATCGGCGGTTTCGGTATCAACACCTTCGCCGGCTCCACCTTCAGCTCCTTTTCCCGCTCCAGCCGCGCCTTTCGGTCTCGGTCCAGCCGATCGTGCTCGTATGAGAGTGCACAACCCCCCTTTCCCCTTATTTGTCATGCCAAATACCAAACCCAAGCGTCGCTGCGTGGTACTATTTGCATGACAGATTCCGGAACCACAAACAGTTGAACTTGTCATGCACAGGCTCCACCGATGGGGGTGTCTTTCTTGCTGTTCATGCAATACAAATGAGGAGGAGGAGGAGTTGTGCACACTCGTAGCTCGTACTGCTGGAACAGAAAGTCCGCCAGCGCCGACTTGGGCTATGCCGTGTAAAAACGTCCCCACCCCAGAGTTGTCATGCAGATTTGCAACTACAGGAGCATTTGTGATGCGCATCCTCGTCAGAGGCTTTTCCAGTCTAGTTTTGAACAAGCTTGTAATGCAATAAACAGGATACGTAAGTGGCGTTGTGATGCTTCTGCACTTGGTAAACTGCACTACAGTACAGAGGGAGCTTGTCATGCGGGACGCCCAAAACTTCTGGATTTGTGTTGCGACATCCCCATCCTGACTCTGGGGTGGGGACGTTTTTCCTCAGGATATGGGCGTTATCGGCTTTTTCGACATCAGGAAGTCGAACATCTTGTCAAATAAAACGGGCAGGTCGTCGTTCTCTTCCAGATATTTTTTCCGCGCCTCGATGGCGTCCGGCCTGACTTCTCTGTTAGAAGATAAAGATTTTTCCTCATAAACAAATACCAGAAACTTGTTCTAGGTAGAAGCAAGACGAGGCCTACTTTTCTTGCTGCACTAACAGAAAAATTATCCTAAAAACCTACTTACTCTTGCGGAGGTAGATGTTGTGATTTGTAAAGAAAGCGAAGATCTTCAGTGGTGTACTTGTAGGTGTTCCGAAGACAGAGCATCTATCAAATGTAAAATACTTCTCCGCCCTCCTGCTGAACGCCATTTCTAGCCCGCTGCCGGGGAATTTTCGCTTCTGTATTGAGAGGAAAAATCCCCCCTTCCCATATCGAAAAGGTATGTTTGCAAAAATTTGTGTTGCGGATTTGAGGTCACAAATCACATCTGTCTTGCAGGAAGGCAAACCCAAAGAATCCGCCGCCTTACGGAGGCGATTTGTAATGCTGTTTCACCTACATGGCAGGCCTCTCTTATGCCAAGAGCCTACAACAAAACACCCCTACGCAGACTGAGGCTTTGCCTGTAGTGCCTCGCTGCAAGAAAGGGCTGATTTGTGTACACAAATCCAGCAACAGAAGTTTCCGTTTCAATATGGGGAGGGGGGATTTTTCATTTTGATATTCTGCCCGGCGACTTCGGTCGTGATCTCGTCGGGATCAATCTTCACCAGATTCAGTTCGTTGTTTGCTCCGACAGAACTGCTGCCCTTGCTGCCGGAGCTACTACTGGCGCCGGTGGCGGAGGAAGTCGGCGGTTTTTGCACCGAGGAGCCAACTATGCATTGCAAATATGTCTGGCTCTGGAGACTTGTAATGCTGGGTTGGGAATAGCGAATGCTCTGTAATGCACAGCAAAGCTGGAGAAATTATGTCTGCCCTGCTTCGTGCTGCGCTTTCCGCATGACAAACTGCGTTCTTGCATGACAAGCAAATGGGTTTCTTCTTGACCACGCATCACAAACTTTTCAGTCATGCTAGACAAGCATGACAAACCTTGCATCCTTCCAGACCCAGACATATTTGCAATTCATACCAATTCTTCCGTTGAAGGGCTCCAGAAGCTCCAGCTCCAGGTTTTTGCTCAGGTCTATCTCGGCCACTTTTCGCCGGAAGGACTTCGGGAAGGGGAAGTGCTGCAATATGCAAGAAAAAAACTGTGTGCGTGCAAGTCTGTCACGCAAAGCGTGCAACACAGCTACACTTGTCATGCTAGCCAGCCATGCACTCCTATTATTTCTTTTTTTTTTTGTGATAGGATTTCTTTGCCATGCAGAGCAAATTTCTCATGCTGTCACCCGAAGACACCAACAATACACACAGTTTCTTTGTTCGATATGCAACTGCTGGGGGTTATTTTTCAGGCTGAAACTATCTGGCTGCTTCTTCGGCTGCTTCGCGTACTCGGATTGCGCGCCGGAGGAAGAACTCACGTGGCGGAGCTGTTGTGTTTTATCTCATTTCAGCACCTGATGCTTTCGAATATTAAACACATGATGGTGGTCAATGAATGTGTCTGCATCTTCGGGTGATTGCGCGATCGGTCCAACGAAAAAAATTCTTTACCTGAATCACAATTTCTGCGTGTTGGCCCTTATCCACGTGCCCCATCGGGTTATAGATGCACCGGTATGGAGAGGAAAGTGACTTCTTCTAAGTACACAAGCACAAGAACTCAAAAATTGCTACATTCTCATGCTCTTGGCTTCTTTCCTTTTTCCTCCAGCCGGAAAACCAAAATTCGCCATGCGTCAGTTTCTATTTGGCATGCGTCAGTTTTTATATGAAAAAAGTTTTTCCTCGGTGGATAAGAGCTTCTGGTAGCGCTATCCAATGCAAAAGTGTCTGGGTCTGGAAGGATGCGAACTTGTGATGCGTGTTGCGGATCATACAAAAATCTGTGTTGCATGACTTGCAAAAGGTCCCCACTTCTGGCCATGTTGAGAGGGCATTTCTCATGCACAATAGGCATCGCCAAGGAGCTGCAGAACCTGTGATGCTAGGCCCTGCATTCCAGACTTGGCGGAGCTTGGAAAAACTGCATGACAAATCTCGGAATCTTCCAGACCCAGACATTTTTGCATTTGATAAGCGCTCCGTGGGCACGATGGGCTTCGGAGGGGACACCATGGTGGAAGCAGGAGGTCGGCTTCTCCTCCCAAGAGATGACGCGGCCTACTACTAGCTCAATAAAACGCAAAGCAACAGGAAAATAGCACAAGCTCGTTTAGGTGATGACACGTTCATGTACTTTTCATCACCTAGAAGTGGATCTTCTGGCATTCCGGTATCTGGAAAAAACAACTCCGTCCATTCATATCATGGCAACTCTGTTGAAGACGGCTGTACACGCACTTCTAAACGTGTTGGTTTCAGAGCGGAGATTCTCTGTCATGAGGTGAGTACTTATCCGTCCTTCTTCTCATGACCCCACTTGTACAACGCAAAATTGCAACATCCGGCCAAAAAACATGCTTCGCGGGGTCGCTGGCTCCCCTGGTCCTCTTCCGCCACCGTCTTCGGAAACTTTTTTCTTCTTGAGATCGATTTGAAACAATCTGCCAGTTTGTGGGAGACAACTGTTGTCTGTCGGGAGCGGGACGTGACCCACAAAACAATAATCCCTAGCGAGCCAAGTTGCTCTGCAGAAGTCCAGGACTGAGCCGGTGCAATCAATGTCGACACTACTTAACTCGGTTTACGTAAAGCAGAAACAGAAAATTCAGTATCATGCATGAGAAGAATAAAGTTTAGAGTTGTGTTGAGATACAAGAACTTCTACGGATGTAAGCATAAAGTAGGGGTGAGCGGGGTGTTACAACGTGCTATTGTAGATGAAACAGACATACAAATAGAAGTAGATTCTCGACCAGTAGAATAAAGCATTTACTTACACCATTGAGGAGCAGGTGAGTAACTGGATGTAAAATGAAACGATCGAGCGCTTTGAACATTAAACCGACGCAAGAGAAGGCTCGTGCAAAACCACGATTTTTCAGAAAAACCACCTCCCCAGAAAGCCGGCGATGCCTTTCAGTTCGTGTTGTTGCTTGGCCAAATTCACGTCGGCGGCAAACGGCTTTATCATGGGCACCACGCCGTATTTGCACGTGGGTGGCATACCGCGCGCAAAGTACTGGTCGACTGCTTTGCGGTATTTCCGGCTGCAGTCCAACTCGACCTCGTAGGCGTCTTGCAGGGGCGTGCAGGACTTCGTGTGCATCTGCCGCAAGTGCGCGTAAGCGTCCTGCAATCCTTATCCTGAGTAAAAACGTCCCCACACCAGAGTTGTATTGCAGATTTGCAAAGACAGGAAGACTTGTAATGCGCATCCCCATGAGAGCCATCTCCAATCGTGTTTTGGAATTTGTGATGCTGTGAACAGGATGAGCAGACGAATCTGTGATGCGGCTGCACTTGCTAACCTGCACTACACTGCATAGTGCAACTTGTCACGCGTGACTCACAAAACTCCTAGGTTTGTGTTGCAAAATCCCCATCCTGACTCTGGTGTGGGGACGTTTTTACTCAGGATAATCCTTCCTGTTTGTCCTTGTACGTGGTGTAGGCCGCGTCCAATTATGCACTGCAAAAACATCGCATTCGTATAAATGCATTACAAATTTGCTCAGCATGAGAAATGAAATTTGTGATGCGGTTTTATCTTAAGAAAAAGTAAAAGATTTGTAATGGATCTGCATGACTGCAATACGAGTACGATACTTTTGCACAGGATACCAATTCCGCCTTTGCTTCCTTGTAGAAATTCAAATTTCTCCGGAACGTGTCCGCCTTTGCTTTCTATCAAATGCAAAAGTGTCTGGGTCTGGAAGAGTGGAACACTTGTCATGCACATTTTGCATGAACGATGATGCCTGTAATGCATGACCTAGCATCAGAGATTTTGCGAGGTGGGCTTCCTGATGCTTATACCGCATGAGAAAAACCCCGTCCGCGTACCATAAACTGGACTCCTCTTGCTCCTTACGCAATACCGATTTTTTTGGAATCCAAAGACAGCATGACAAGTTCCATCCTGCCAGACCCAGAGATTTTTGCATTTGATACTTTCGCTTTTTCCGCCGTGGAATCCTTCGAAGCTTCCTTCATTCGCATCTTATCGGATGCAAATATCCCTGGATGTCTGGAAACTTGTGACGCAAGTCATTCAATAACAAATGGACTGTAATGCGCCGCCAACCATGACAAGTTTTCTCGTGCCTCTGTGCTGCGTGTTCCGCATGAGAAACTGCGTTTTCCATGACACCAGGCGAGAGAGGCTCTTTGTGGCCACGCAATACAAAGCTCAGAGTCATGCCAGACTAGCATGACAAATCTCACAATCTTCCAGACCCAGACATATTTGCATTTGATACATCTCAAAGTCTTTCGATTTTGCGGTGTGTGCGGTCAGTGCTCCGTCGGTGTCGTGCAGATTGCACTGGCACTTGTCGCCCTGCTCGGTCATTCCGAATCGCGTATGCATTGCAAACATGGATGTGTGGGTCTTCTGGAAAATTTTTGCAACTTGTAATGCGCAATTCAGACAACATTGAAATCTGTTTTGTCAATCTGCACGAACAGCAAACATGGCCCAAAATTTGGCAAAACAAGAGAGAGATTGTCATGCGGACTAGGCTGCAGTGTTGAGGCACCTTCTCAACAAGACGGGTGAAGAAGAAGATGCTAGACTTGCATGCCACCCCTTCTGGGTCATGCAAGAGTAGCATGCCAAACTACACCTGCACTCATTCCGACCACACAGACTGCATATTTGCATCCGATACACTGGCGGCGGCGGCGTTTTTTTGCTGAGGGACCCCTTTTTTGGAAGCCCGTCGTCCGGGACGTCTGGCTCGGGGGCCTGTTCGTCCGCGTCTTATCAACTGTAAAAATGTCTGGGTCTGGAAGAATTCATGTTTGTCATGTTTGTCTGGCATGACTCTTAAATCTGTCATGCACGTTACCCAAGAGCTCCGTTTTTCTGTGATGCAGGAGCGCAGTTTGTCATGCAGAATAGGCAACACCGAGGAGCTCAGAAACTTGTCATGCTGAGCCAGCATTTGTAGCCTCATCTATTTCTATCATGAGACGCCACCCTCCAGCATCACAAGTTTCCAGACCCAGACATTTTTACTTTTGATACGTTCCCGGCGAACCGCTCCTGCGTGGTGATAAGCTCGACTGTTTCTTCGTCCAGGGGTAGGACTGCGCGCCACAGGAGCTCCTCGTCGGGTTTTAACCAATTCTCCTCGACCTCGTCCGGTGTCGCTTGCTGGGACGCCAGGAACTCGAGCACGCGCACGCCGAAGAGCGGCCGCGGGTTGCCTCGCCCGGACACAAGGCATTGCAGCACAACGCGGTCGGCCTCGGGAAGCCGGTCTTTTATCTTGGAAAACGCGGCTTCCATGCGTTGCAACCGCACGTCCCTCAAATCGGGTGGGGCCTCGTCTTCGGAAGTGGGCACTGAAGTTGTTGAGGAGGCGGTGCTCTCCAGCTTTGCATTGCGCTCTCGGTCCTCGTCCTGCACACCGTTCACAAGAACTCGAGATGAGATTGCCAGAGAAACCCCTACCGCGCCGGCGGCGAACAGGAATGCCAGGAATACACGGGGAATAATTTTCAACATTCTGTGAGAATTATGAGTCGGAGCGAGGTTGTACTTCTTGCCCATCAAATTTCTAAATATGTGGATGTCCACGCAGAAGTAAAAATCAGCGACATTTTTGCTACAACCTGTAGCCCTAGCCACTAACTCCTTATTCATAGATCGTGTGGAGCAGGGATAGCAATGCTGAAAAAAAGGAATCATAAACGGGTTACATTTTTTTTGTGTATTTGCAATGAGGGTAAGTTTGAAAGCAGAGTGAGCGCTTTCTTAAGTGGTCTGTCGGTGTTTGTGTGCTAAGCTGTTTTTAACGACTTTGATTCCATGCTGTGATGAATTCAGCCAAACCGCTTCCTTTATCGCCTTTTTCCATTCTCTTCTGCGTTCTAAACCGGGAACTGGGAAGATCGCGCAGCTTTCAACAAAAATAGAAGCGGCCGAGCCTAAATCTGAAAAAATCAAAGTGAAACACAAGCGAAGAAGAAACAACAGAAGAAGTAGTCGGGGGCAGTTTGTTATCACTTAATCAATGTTCCAAACGTTTTAATGTTGGCGTAGCGGGCCAATTCTCCGTATACAGCATCCATTACGTTCATTTTTTCAAACAAGTGTCTGAAGTGTTCATCTGGTGACTGTTTTCAATAATCAAGACTCCTGTTGACGCACAAGAAAGTGCGGAAATTCGTTGCGATATAGTTCGATGTCCACATCAAACGTGACCTATTTGGATAATATGACAGAATTCTTCATCGTCTTCGTATTTTTTGAAGGGAAAGTAGCGCTTTACTTCTTGTCCGGGTTACAACTAAAGGTCTTCCGAAGAGGGTGCGTTTCATCGTCATCCTTGGTTAGTACAAATACAGTTTTCATGTCCCAATTTTTACCTCTTCCAACACTGCTTTGCTTCTCATGTCGCCGATAAGTGCGCCATGCGAAAAAAAAAATCATTCAGATCCACCTCGTTTTATCTGAAGCCAATATCAAAGTCAAACAGCATTTACCTCTTTCTCCTTTCATCTTGCGAAGTTCTACAGTTGTCATTTCTTCTTTCGGAATTGAGCCTAGTAGACGCTACTGCCAGCAATATCACTAGCTCTGACAGAAGTTCATCGTCATCTTGTCTTGTGTCTAACTTGCAACTATGTCTCTTGTATAAAAAAATGTTCATTTGTTTTCGTGGGTACAAAAAAATCTGGGTAGTGTAAATAGGTACATACGGGGTTGCGAACATTAGGACACTTTTTGGTATTGGAACTCAATCTGCGAGAGTATCTGCATCTCGACCGTTTGTTTTTGTACAACATACCTAATCGGATATCAAACAATCGCGATGCATCGCTCCTCTTTGCCTGGTTAGAGGACAGCGACAAAAAAGCAAAATCTACCCATTTCCAAAAAGAGGAAAAAAGAAAAACGTTGTGGGCAATGAACAACAAAAAAAAACCACTCCAAAAAATTGTCCGAAATAGTCGAACAACTACAGAAGTGTTCGTGAGGAAGTAAGCCCGCCGTCGAAGCCACACATTTACAGCATTTTCGCGGTGAGTTGTTTTCTTCTTGTCGCTGCTACTTACAACAAGAAAAATCTTCAATCGAGCCCCCCTAAAACTTCTGGTACCAGAACTTCATTGTCCGGCACGAGTCGCAGCTGCTTGTTCCACCCCGGTGGATTATGCACTGCTTGCAGTAGCTCCTGCGGGTGCGGTAACTGTGGCTGGAGGAGTACTAGATTTGCCGCCTGCGGTGGTCGTCCCGGCTCCACCAATTCCAACCATCGCGCTAATCAAGTTCATGCCGGTCGGCACAGCAGCACCTCCACCTCCGCCAGACGATAAAAACCCAGCACCGGCAGCTGCCCCACTTGAAGATGCGGTAGTGCCACCCGCTCCTGCACCAGTCGACGACGTTCCCCCGATGGACAGGTTGTGCACCTCCTGCATCAACGAGTCAAAGTAATTCAGCGGGGCCTTCATGATGCACTTCAGTGGGGCGATCACTTGCTGCTCTTTTCTGCAAAAGCTCCCGTCCGGCAAGGAGCAGAGTTCGATGATCTTTTTCGGGTCGTCTCGATCGGTCAAACTGATGCCGAAGGACACCAGCACCTCCACGCGGTAGCGCTGCAGCGTGGTCGCGTCCTTCGGGACGTTCTTCAGTTCGAAACACCGGAGCACGAGGTGCGACATGTAGGACATGTCGGTTAAATCAGAAATCACGTCCCAGTCGTAGTAGACCCCCTCGGGGAGCTGGTCATCCACGTCGTACGAACCTGCATAATTGTTGTCCGAGCTGCTGTCGTTCCCGGCTGAGGACTGTCCGCTGTTGCTGTTGGAAACCATACCGTGCTGGTTTTGGTGGTTCTTCATGGGCCGGAAGTACGCCAGTATGTTCAAAAAAGTGTGCATGGTGCTCGCTGACGTGACGTACACGCGGGACCGGATCGTGTTCAGATTGTCCGTCCGGTTCGGAAACCAATCCTCACCCTTCCACTTGTACTCGTTTTTGATCGTCTTTTGCTTCTGCTGCGCGCTGGATGCGGTGGCGGGAGCTGGTGCCCCTCCGGCAGGGTGGGTCGAGGCAGACGTTGAACTGGCAGTCGTAGTTCCTCCTGACTGGGCACCTACTATCCCGGGGGGATTCGACAGTGACTTTTCCAGTTTTATTTTTGCAGTGGAAGAGCTTTTGCTTTGCTGATCTACTTCTCCGACGAGATTGGTACTAGTGGTCTGCTCTTGTGGCCGCTTGGTCGAAGTAGTGGAACCAACATTACTGTTGGAACCACCTGCTGCATTATTCCCCTGCTCCTGCACTTGCCCAGATGATGTAGAAGTTGCAATGGTCGATGTGCCGATCACACTGGCGCTTGCTTTTGATTTTTTCTCTACTTCCGCTTGCGCTGCAGCTGCTGCGGTCCCAGTCTATCCCAGAGAAAAGAGCTGGCAGGACAAATTTGTAATGCAAAAAAATACACAGAAAAACTTGTCATGGGCGGCCCCATAGCATGCTGCTTGGGGTAAGCAGTGCGTATCTATTTTTGCATTACAAATATGCCCTGCCAGCTTTTTTCTGTGTGATACAGTCGCGCGGCCGCTCATTCCGGTATTCCTGGTCAATCTCTCGACTTCACTGCCGGCTAGCAGTCGATCCTGTTCCTTGCTCAAGTGCGCGTTGACCGCGCGGTCGGCTTCGGAAATCTTCTTGTTTTGAAGACTACTAGCAGCAGCATCGACTGTCCCACCTCCATTCGAAGCGACACTGGAAACGGCGGTCCCGGCACTCCCGGCCGTACGGTTCGCGGGCGAAACGGAGCCGGAAGACTGCTTCTGAATTTCGGGCGAGGAGCTTATCAGCGGCACGATCTGATTCAAGGGTGAGTCCGTTACACTAGCGGTTTTGTTCGTTCGACTATTGTCCGATAATCCGCTATTTTGCCTCTGGTTTTTTTCCAACTTCTGATCCGGACTCTCGTTGGACATTTCGCTGTTTGCTTTCTCTGTTCTAATATCTTGTTCCGCGTCTACTTTCGATTTATTTTCACCTCCATAATTGTCCGGTATCAACATCCCACCGGATATTGATCCTGCGTATTCGGACAGAGGTGTGGTTGGCTGGAGTATCAAAATGAAAAATCCCCCCTCCCCATATCAAAACGGAAATTTGTGGTGCTGATTTGTGACCACAAATCAGCTTTGTATTGCACAGAGGCACTGCGGCCAGATCCCCAGGCTAGGTAGGGGCGTGTGGGTCTAGTAGTTCAGCATGGCAAACGGCCCCCCTTTAGGCCAGACAGCATGACAAATCGCTTCCATAATGGGGCGGAAGCTTCTGCCCTTGTCTTCTTGCCAGACAGATGTGAATTATGACCTCAAATCCGCAACGCAAATTTTTGGAAACATACCTTTTCAATATGGGGAGGGGGGATTTTTCCTCTCAATATGGAGCAAGGAACCGCTCGAAGTTCCACCTTGTTGCAGTTGTCCTGGCGCGACAGACGCCTTCTCCTTCGACGGTTTTGTTTTCTTCTTCGTCTTTCCAACAATGTCCGAAAATTCCTCCTTCTCGTTCACCTGCTGCTGCACATCTGCCTCGTACGTCTCGCGAAGCTGTCGCAGCGCCTCCTCGCGGGTCGTCGTGTCGGGGTAAAGCATCGACGTGGTTCGGTCTCCGTTATTTGCAGTGGATGCGGAGATATTATTACCGTGGCTGCCATTTAATATTCTCGACGCAGCAGCTCCCTGGTGATCTACTAGCAGCTTCGTACTAGTACAACTATTGGGGAATGTCGTATTAGTTCCAAGTGCAGCAGTTGTCCCAGGCGTCGCGTGCGGTAAACTCGGTTCCGGGCTGTCTTTTCCAGAAGATCCAGTTTCCGCGAAGACCGGGCCCGGACTCTGGGTGCTGCTGCTTGCTCCTCCTGCAAGAGCCGGAACAACCGCCTCGGGGTTACTCGACGAAGTAGCGCGCGACAGCCCCGAAGCCAAGGACGGCGACAGATGCATGGGATTCTGGTTTATTGGATCATTCGGAAACAAATTGTTGTTTTCCATCATCTCGCTGTGTTTCTGCAGGTCGGAGGAAGAAATGAATTCTTGGTGTACTACTGCAACCGCAGGCTGCGACGTATGAGGATCACGGTGGCCCTGCTCCAGAACCCTGTCGCTGGTTTGCCCCCCTGGTGCAGCCACTACCCTCGTCGACTGTTTCTTCGTCGAGTCATCGCTGTACGGCTCCATCTTCATATCTTTCGTTGCGAGAGAACTGTGGAAAGAGCTGGAATCGGTTGGAGCAGCTGTCGTGCTAGGCTGGGGTGCCCCACGTCCTTGATTGTTATTTTCAGCAACTACTACACTTCTTGCCGGTTCGGCCACGGGCGTTGGCGCGCCGCTTGTGATGTGCATCTGGCTCGACGCGGAGAGTGTGGACGGGGACGAGACGTGCATAATTTGTGCATGATTCTCAGCACCAGGTAGTTGTCCCGCCGTTGAAGATGCGACAGAACTTTTTCCGCCGGCGGGGCCCGCCACTGGCGACAGGCTCGG
>JACKZZ010007631.1_pt1 | contig 16519 bp, 12 predicted proteins | sample 8027871 | NCBI WGS metagenome assembly JACKZZ01 (sample SAMN15724774, study PRJNA655200) | protist metagenome | isolation source: fluorescence activated cell sorting (FACS) single amplified genomes of... | place: USA: West Boothbay Harbor, Gulf of Maine | collected 2000-07-19
GCCGAATCTGGTCATATAATCAAGAGGTTTCGCGCAGAGCGCCTCGATCTCCATGTGAAAGCGACACAAGCCGAAGAGAGGCTGTTTTCAAACTCACGACATCCGGAAGACTACGCGAGTGATATGACGGAGGGAACTGAGGGAGACCCTGGTTCCATGTTCTCTGCTTTCGCCGCTGCCAGCCTAGTTGGTAACGACGACGACAATCTTTTGCATAAAAATATGGTGTTTGCCAATGGGGACCGCGTGAAAGTAGTGAGCGGACAGCTTAAAGGCATGATAGCCTACATACGCCGCACCCTCCCCAACGGCCAGCTCTTGCTGGATAGCCAGGACCAAGGGAATCAAGGCATGGTCCTCTGTGATCCAAAACACTGCCTTAAAAATTTCGAGGTTGGCCACAGAGTGAAGGTAGTTCGAGGCATGCGAATCGGCGATATCGGTTCAATAACGAACGTTAATGAGGAAGACGGTCTAGCTACAATCGCCTCAGATGCGGTGGTACATATTAATTGTACATATTCATTGTACATATATATTAATAAAATTTGGATTCCTCAAAAAATATTTTAAATTTAAGAGTTCAATTTAAAACTAACTCTTCTCAGTCTGCAAACGGTTGGCCTACAGAATTCACGGCGTCTGTAAACCATCTCTCGCACACCACCGAACGCATGGGCGGGGCTGGGGACGTTTTGTCCGCCTTTTCGCACTTCCACATTGGGTGCCTGGTGGATTCGAAATCCGGGAAAGGCGTTCTCACATCTTTGGCAAAGAACATCGGTAGAATCCTATTGGCCAACGGGAAGAGAGTGGATGGGATTCTGAGCGAGGTCCAGTTCTCAAAGCGGTACTAATATGGAGACACTCTTTGTTATTACAACTCTCTCCTTTAAACTTTGATGAGTTTCTGAATCAGGCTCGTGGAAAATGATATTATTGCATTCATTTTTTTTTTTTGAATAATATCTCCGACTTCTTCTTCTTCATGCGGTAATAATTCGACTCTCTAAAAAGCGCGTTCTGTTTGTTACTATATCTTCCCAATTATGCACTGAGAGAGATGGCCTAGTAGATGCAATAATAATAGACTATATTTCCCAGTTGCTAAGCTGGCAAGATTTAAACAGCGCTACACATACTACCTTGTGTTGATCTGCTAATATCAGACCATTCAGAACCAGTACTCTGGATAGCTCTGACCGCCCTCTGTAAATTGTGAAAGCATGGGCTCTAGAACAATTAACTTGTTGATCGAAGGTCCTGACTTGTGAAAGTCTCTACAGGCAGTTTCTTCTTTCTCGCTAGTTACAGTTTCAACATGTTTTGCTAATAGTGTGTGACGAGTGTTATACTATTATATTTGTTTAAATGCAGAATTGAAACCCTAAATCCGGATATTATGCTTCAATTCAGGTATCCCTGGGTGGTGATGGGTGATAAAGGAGGCGAGATTTGGAGGGCAGCGAGAAAAAACGGTTCTTGGACTCTCGACGATAAGAAGGAAGTCCTAAACATCGGGGATACCATTACAATACCTGCCACAAGCGAAACACGATTAGTAGAAATTATTTAATATTTTATATTATCTACAACTTATAATTGGGCTAGTATTATAAATTAAAATAGTACAATTTAATATTGGGTTATTCATGATAATATATTATATTAACTAATACCTAACTAATACCCTAATTATATTACGGTTCTTCCTTTCGAAGAACACCGAATCGAGGCATATTGACTCGAAGAAGAAGAAGTCGGAGATATTATGGATTAGGTACGAGGCGCCGTTATAATGCACATTGAGGACGGTTTCGTGTGGAGTCAGAATGTAGTGACCCGAGATGGCGTGGCCGCCAGTGGCGAGTGGTATGTATGTTTCGGAGAAAAGTGCTTGAAAGAAATTGGATCAAAGACAGCTCTTGAGGCGCTCGCTCTAGATCATGCTTCCAAAAGCGACGAATCATCTGCGCCCTTAGCCTCACTAAGAGATGTGATTGCGAGACCCCCAGCAAAGTGGGCTGAGCTGTCAGGCGGCACGGACGCTGAGAAAAAGCGAAAAAATGATATGTATAAAGGGCTGAAAATGAAGATCCTGGCTGGGCCCTACAAGAATCAGTTATGCGAGTTTCGCCAATGTATCAACGACGATAACGTTCGTGTAGCCCTACACATAAAGAGTACTAAATTATTACTATTTTTTCTTAGACTAATAATAATTATTAATATGTGTCGAATATTAATATTATATTGCTTGGCCAACTGTAGAGAGTACTATATTAAATAAATAACAATATTACGAAGGTAAAATAATTCCCATGAAGAAAGAACACTTGGAAATTGTGGATATTGAGCACCGACATAAGATCGAGGAAAAGGACGCGGAAAAGCATAAGCAGTGGGTAGCATACGTCGAAACACACAAAGCCTTGTCACTAGGGGATGCACCGGACGAAACTCAGTTAGCAATCGAAAACCAAAAGCGAGAAGAAGAGGAGCAAGATGAACCGCCGAAGAAGAAAACGATGGAGAAGTTCTATTTAGAAAAACTTGAAGAGAGAATCAAGGCGACCCGGTCGCTGATGGCTCTAGCACAAGATACCGTCACACCCTCCGGGGGAGAAACTGAGATGGAGAATTCAAGGGCCCAAGAATTCTCCACGGATAGTATAATAATTATTAATATTAATAATAAATATTCATTTTTTTTCTTCTTTTTTTCTTTTTTTTCTTTTCTTCACTGAGTTTAATTATTAACTAATAATAGGTCGAGCGCTTCAGCGAGAGATTGCTTGGAATCCTCAATTCGGGCTGGAACTTGAGTCAACGAAGAGAGAGGACACGAATCAGGACTTGAGCAAGCTAGAGGAATCTGCAGCCGACAACAAAGGCGAGGACAAAGAGTGGGCGGAGTGGGGGGCAGCACAAAAATCGAGTGAGAATAAAAACGAGGAGGAAACTAAAGTAGACTGGTCCAGTGCAACAGGAGGGAATTACACCAACGCAAATACATGGGGCGGCGACTGGGGCGGCGATAATAATGATTGGAAGGATTGGAAGGAATAATAATATTAGTCCAAGTACATACAAAACAAGTTTATCATGTTTTTTGTTTAAATAAATATTATAGTACTATCATCTGAGAGTGCTTTTTTAGGCTGTTTGAGAAAATAATAGGTACTGATCTTCTACATCATTGGAGTTCTATTTTTAGCACTATATAATTTAGCCATTCAATTCATAATCGGTCTCCTCATCACATTCCAACTTAATAATTCTATAATATACATTGACCCCTGTGAAGACGTTACTAATCCACTTTTTAGCAATAATGCTCGCACGTGTTTCATTATAATTAAGAAGCCTGAAGTTAGCACTGCAGTCTGTATTTTAGAGAATAGAAATGGTCGCAGACCTGTCTTGAAGATTATACGTATATAATTTTAGTTTATAATAAAATGAGCATACTAATTTAACATTTTCAAACGAAATTCGTCGACAAATTATTGAATTATACAGATCAACCAAGATCGCCTGTGTGTATGTGAATTTTTTTTTTTCAGTGGCCCACTTAAGTTAGTAGTGCAAAAAAATTCTCATCATTCCTGTTTTGAAGCTTCTTCATTGTGTGACTACTATCTGATTAAGTGTTAATAAAGCCACATGCCTATTTGCTAAAAAAAAAAACTACCTACTGTCCATAATAGATTTCTAAATTCCTTATAGTTTAATATTGATTATAATTTACACACGAAGTCTTTGTCAAGAGCTTAAATTATGTTGTTATATTTGTTGTCTCGATGACAGATGATAAAAATTCCGTAGTTTGGCAGGATCATTCTAATAGCGAAAGAGGTAGATCCTCTATAAGCTTTATCCACACATCTGTACTACGCGAACTCTTCGATAATATGTACATGAGATGAGCTGCTACTAAATTACACTCTTTCTATATTTTTCAGTAATTTCAGTAATTTAATAGATTATATTTGAAAGAAACTCACTACTGTAAAATCTCGACTAATACTTAGACTCACACAGACTGACTCTGTTTGTTCAATTTTTTTTTTCTTTTTTTATAAGAGGTGTTCTAAATTCCCTTTTCCTTCTTCTATTATTTTCCCGTACATAAAACTAATTTTTGTTAATGTTTCGATATTTCAATACTCTCAATACTAGTGAACGTTTCCAGGAAAGTAATACGATTCTTTGTTGCACAAAAATCATAACTGTATAATATTGATCGTGACTGAGTTTATTTAGTATGAACTTTACATTGTGTAGATACATGATACTAGTCTAAGTGCAATTATATATTAAAATAAGAGCCCATTGAAATTCATTTTCTCCATGGTTTTGACAAAAAAACTGGCGAGGGTAGAAGAATCATCCGAAGAGACTGCCTCCGACCTGAACTCTTCTCTAACCATGTCAGGCTCAGACTCGCAGCAGAAGCGATTGCGGAATAATATCAATGCCCCCAGTACGAGCCCCCCAGCAAAGTATCCAAGAAGTCGTGTTGACTGTCGCTGTGACAACAACACAACAACAACAACAGTTAATAATAATAATATGGGCTCAAGTTCTAATTATAATAATCAGCCTTTAAATTTGAACTGGAACAGCAAGTCCGGCCATGAGTATGATGAGTGGAATAATGTGAAGGGAAGTACGGGGAAGGAATCTAAGTCGTTCAATAATATTAAGGGGCGAAAACAACAGGAACCAGCAGATGACCACCACCCTGACAGTAGTACTAATAATAGTTATTATATGAGCGAGAATTATAAGTCAAAAAGATCGAAAGGGAATAATAATAATGACTGGAATTCGAAGAAGCCGTCTTCCTATTCCTCCGTTGTATCACCTGGCTCGAAATACAATAACAATTTCCAGTCCTATAATAGTAACACCAGTGGTGGCTCCAGGAAAGGCCCAAATTTGCACGATCGGAACTCAATTTCCGATGGCCAGTTCTACTCGGTTGATGTGAAGGGAGGAGGCGGCAGCAGGTCCGAGCCCTATTATTATTGTCCTCCAAATCAAGCGAAGCCGGTCGCCGTTCTGTTTATGGGTCTTCCAGGATCAGGAAAGACAACGTTGAAACAGAAACGCTACGACATTGGATTGTATGCCAATAGTTATGCACCAAGACGCAGGATTGAACTGGCCAATCAAAATGCGTTTGTGGACGTATCTGCAGATAAACTAAAGAAAGGTATATATTTTTCCTTTTTTGATAAATAATTATAGTCGTCCGTTGTTTGACTCTAAAAACAAGTTCCGGATATCGCCGGCCATACTTGAAACATGTGTTCACAGAGTCGCGTTTTCTACGTTAAAAAAAAGTGCTAAATAAATAATTAGAGTAGTACAAAGAATTCTTAATGTCAAACAATTTACAAACTACTATCCATGACGTAATATCCAAATTAAATTCAACTCAGATCACCCCTCCTATGGACGGCACGGAATGGACGAGGACGTGCATCGGTGGTCGGTGCGGACGAGTTGCGAAATTTTTGAGCGCTATTGCTCTCTACGCATGAACGTCATCCTCGACGCGTCGGGATCCAACTACAGGTATTAATATTATATTCATTATAATATTAATAATATTATACAGTTACTTCGTACTATAATCTATTGTTAACAGTTGTTAAATAATAATTAAGTTTGTATATTAAAGCTGCTTATACTTACAAAATATAACAATATTCATATTTAAATTTTCTATATAATAGGTGGATGGAGGATCGTATCGAAGTTGCGAGTTCCTATGGGTACGATATTGAGCTTGTGTATGTGGATACTCCTGTTGCGGTGTGTCTGTGGCGAAATCGGTTGCGAGGTCTTAATCTTAGTGATGGGCGAGTGAAGCAAAAAATTTACGAGAGGGAGCAACGACTAAAGAGCTCAGGGCCTACCAGGGGCCGTCGCGCAGAACGAGGTAACTACTATTATAGGGCGGGTTCAAGGGACTTTCAGCATCACGGCCGGCGATACGATGATGACCGGGACCCCCACCACAACTCATCCAGACTTACTAGACGCGGCGGGCGAAGACGTAGGCATCGGAGAAGGAGGTCGTACCGGAATCGCTCCGATGACTCCCGCAATTCCGACGATAACTTCAACAATGATGGCTACGGCGCGCGGGAGATTCCATTTAACTTCGGTCATTTCGTGCCCGAAGAAATCATTTTAGACAAGGCGGAGCACACCCCACATTCATTCAGAAGGCTGCGAGTAAATAAAGATGTCGGAAAGGTATCATAAATAGCAATATTATACTAATAGGAGGATTTATTATTATTTTCATTTTTTTATTTTCTTTGATTCAAATTCAATTTGAAATTTATTATTATCTTAGTCTAAGTCACTTTAATACTAAATATATTAATTAACTAAATTATACTAGGTGACTCACATCCGGTGGCAGAATGACCACTGTTCTGACTTGTCAGAACTGAATCGTGCAGAGATTGATCTGTATTTGTACCCTGCGCCACGGGACGAAATGGTCTCCCCCATCGATCGCGGGTACGGCGTGCCGCCTGACGGAGCCGCTGGCCCGTCGTCAGATCCGAACGCGACTTGTACGCCGGAAACCAACCGTACTTTGCGGATGGCCCATTGGAAAAGAAATCAGGACGTGGCCGACAGAAAGAAAGTGCGGCTTGACTGGCTCGACTCTCAGAAGTCGCGTGAGGACGTGATTTGGCAGACCACCCTGAGAGGCCCCAATGGGGAGAAATTAGAGGAAGCTTTAGAGCGAAACATGTTCCCGTATCACTTGCCTCCGGGGCTGGAGCATTGGACGCTTTGGCGGCGGGAGGAAATCACTGAGGACTGGATCTGCAGCTTTATAGGCAAGTGGCTGAAGGAGTACAGGCTTACTCCCTGTCCACCAGCGAGCATTCCCAATTGCTATTCAACTGAGTCTGGTGAGTCTGATGATAACGCTACGAACAACAACAACTACCTCCTTCCTCCGGTGGTAAGTTGGAATTTCGACAACAATAATGCGCGAAGAACCATTGACATTCCCCACGTTCACATCTATTTTAATACGTGCCCCATGAGCGTGTATAATGACGCAAGGATGCCTCTTTCGGAACTCAGAATGGGCGTTCGAAACTAGTGTCGAACGCATATTATCTAAGAATTATATTTGCATAATAATTTATAAATAATTTGCATGCATATATTTAATAGCCTTAATAATACTAAATGGAGTCTTTTAAATCTAGAGTATATATCATTATGTCAATTCCACATTGAATTTACGATTAATATTATGACTGGGCCGGTGTCAGAAACGAATAGTGCTCCACCACAGATCAGATTGTGTTTCCAAATAATATGCTGTAGCCATGGCATAGTATAGAAATGTAATGATCTGGTCGTAATTTACACGACGGTAATTGGAATGAGTGAATTTGAAATCTTAGTCTAGTTTTTATACCTGATGAAACATCTGGCAAAAGACTTAATAGTTGGAGTTTCGCAGGGAAGTGTTCTTAAATATTCTTGCAAGTTTAAAGATAATAATAAACTTAGATATTTTAGCCTGGTGTTTGAGGGTTTCATCTGAGTAGGTTGAGTTGGAGTAAGAGTTAGAAGAAAGGGTCTGCATGCTTTACTAACTTATTAGGACACCTGACTGCACGGCATGCGCAGTAGTATCCATATTATTTATACCTATATTTATATTATTCTACTATTAATAATCTCTAGTAATATCATCGGTTGCTATAATAGTAATAATATTAATATTAATAATTTTAAATAATGGCTGATTAATATAATAAATAGTCTTAGAGTCTGTAATTAGTATTATACTACTAAGCCTTTCAGGATGGGGTCCGGGGTGTCAGCTGCGAAGAACTTTCCTCTCTATCTCTCTCTGTCGAACAACAAGATGGATGCCGACAGGACCCAGTATCAGACGCTGTTTCCAATCTGGTGCATTGCAACGGCACCGAATGGGAAGCAGCTTGCAGCCGCTTCCAGTGACAACAAGATACACCTCTGGTGTCTGATGACGTACTAAACAAAATAAATATTTTTTTTTTTTTGTCAATTTAAATTTTAAATGTTGCGGGGGTGTCAAGTCTATGTATTAGATAAATAACTTTTCTTCTAGGTACCAGCTCTTAATCTCTCTTACGGGCCATGGCGACACTATCTGGTGCGTCCAATACTCGCCGGACTGCCAAGTGCTGGCTTCTTGTAGTTCCGACGGAACTATTCGGCTGTGGGAGGTGGACACCGGTTTCCCCATTTCCATCCTCCGCGCGCATGCCAATTGGGTCTGGCACCTCCAGTTTGCGCCCAATAGTCAAAACTTCGCCAGCGCAGGGGCAGATACACGAATATTTCTGTGGGACGTTGATCAAAACATGCCGTTGATGGGTACAATAATAACAATAATAATAATATTCAATCAGACAATTTTCTGACACAGGGGCATCCTATTAATTAGGCGCCGTGAGATGATCACAGAGCAACAGCCGAAAAACTCACCCCTGGAAGGCTCCTTCTGTAGCGCTCTAAGCATCCAGAGCAGCTAACCAGGCTGGTCATAGAAAAGCGCGCTCGCTATAAGACTGAATAGTAGACTCTTTGTGTGTGGATTGCGTCGTTATTAGTTAATAACGAAGTTGGAGACGATTCTTTAAAAAAAAAAAAATATAATATTGGATATTGAAAAAAGGTAGAGTTGCTCACGCGAAATCAACAAATGCAATCGGTTTCAGTCCTATCGATTCGCGAAAGATGGTGTCTGTCGGGGCAGATCTTGTGGTCTGTATCTGGTCGGTAAACTGGGAGACACCATCACTGGATCTAAGAGCGCGGTTGGAGGGGCATTTGGGGAATATCACGTGCTGTGTGCTCTCACCGCAAAACGACAGCTTGGTGGCCAGTGCTGGCGAGGATTGCGTGGTAACTTTAGGGTTCTCTCTTAATATCGTAGTAGTAAGTATTATACATAGTGCTTTAAGTCTTAAGATAGTGTATATTATACGAACTGTCCAAATTTCTGCTCTAGTATAATTATACTGCCTGACGTTTGATATTATTAAGCGGCCGCTGTTCGTCTTTCACAAAACAAGTTCCGGATATCGCCGGCATCTCGAGACGTGTCAGAATCGCGTTTTCTATGTGAAGTGTTGCAATATTCGAGTACGAATTCTTAATGTGAAACCCGGGCCGCTTGATGTCAGTTCGGCAAAAACTCAACATTGATTCATTGATCACCCTACTATTACTACTACCTAGGTACGGCTGTGGAACCTTCGGGACCTCACGAAAGAGACGGCTCGAGACTCGCTGGACAAGTATATTAGAGGTTATAATTTGGAGCACCACTGGCTAACGGGGCACACCGAAACGGTGTGGCGCATGGCGTTCTCGATGTGCGGGCAGATCTTAGCCAGCGTGGCCAGTGACATGCACGTTCGAGTGTGGAACGTGTCCGCCCGGAAAAGCAGTTTAAACGCATGCTTTAAAGCGCATGAAAGCTGGGTATTATAAATAATTATATTTAACTATTATTAGCTAAGTACAAAGTAATATACTTAATGCTCACTATTCAATCACCTTTGAGTTTGAACTAAAGCTAAAAATGGATTGGATATAGTCGGAATGAAATTTGAACGGAATTATAGTAAAGAATTGTTTTAACGTATATTATTAGTTGAAGCCACTGAGCCCTGCTACAGCTAAACCGACGAGGTACGAAGACGCATTGCCATTGTGAAACAATCTAATCACATTAATATTTATGTAGTGAAAAACCCCGACTACAATGCATCTGTTCAAAATAATATAATATTAGGTACGTGACGTGGTATTTTCCAGGGATAACATGCTTCTTTACACGTGCTCCACTGATGGTTTAGTGTCTATGTGGAAGGTGCCGAAGAAGTTTCACATTAAAGACTTGGATGCTGCCAAGGATGAGTATTAGTAATTTCACCCAAAGTGGATCCATTTTCTTATTTATCCCTAATAGACTAATAAAATTATCCAAGTTTGCGCAATTTAAATCAAGGAGCTCCACTCAGCACTCTCTTAGACTATATATTATTCTATTCGCTCACCGAATTAAATTTGTATCAATATAATAATAAAGTTGATGTTCAGAAAGTCTGACTGGAACTTCAACGGGATAGGCAAATTTTAAAGTATTTTTGTAACAGTGGACTTTTCACTTTTCCTTTCAAATATATTTTTGAGCATTGCTCGAAATTTGAAAAAAAATCAACTTTTTTGTTGACGCAGAGTGTTCATACACGCGCTCTATTATAGAGAGAAAGTGATCAATTTTTATCATAATTTGGCGCAAAAATGCAACCCTTGCATTGGTACTTAGCTAGTAGCTTTTTGAATATAATATAATAGAACTGCAACGAGTCTGAATCCAAGTTCCGTATAATTAAAGTTAATAATACTCAGTGTCTAACTAACATCATATAATTTAAATTAGTCTTGCTTGCATATTCTTCTCCTGATGATGCTGGACTCGCTAGATCTTCAGGCCTTGGAGGAGAAATTGATTGTGTTAAAGCACAAAGTGGGGCTAGCGGAACAGGCTCTTGAGCGCTGCCATGAGGAAAACCAAGGCTTGCAGGCTGAGCACGTAGCATTGAGCGCAGAAATTGAACACCTGGAAGGTGGAGGAACATTGGAAACCATGCCCAAACGCATTAAATTACCCCAATATTAGGGTCTAAGTACTCGGATACCTGAGGCCTAGCCACCGTATTAATGAGACTACTTATTATTTAGTAATTATTTTACGCCTGCAGCCTGCCTAATACTAATTATATACTTGAAATTATATACTTGAATTGCTCTTTTTTTGCTCAGAGGAAGACTTTGATATGAGGTATTATAATATTTGTTTTCCTATCTACTACTATTTTTCTAGACTTCCGGCGACCCTGGTTCGTCCGGACGAAATCACGGGTATGGATTTGGGGCGGTACACGATTAAGCTTTCTTGGTTTCAAGACCTGGCTGCCATTCGCTCCACCTCTATTACCAATAAAGAGATCGGATTCGAAGTTCGGTAGGAAATCTTCAGCGTGTCAGACGCTTCTGCCCCCCCACGCATTCGGGTCCTCAATGTGCCATTGGAAGTGGCGGTGGTACAACAACAAAGCGAGGATTCAACGGTTTGCTTCGAGGAAACAGAGCAATCGCATGACATAAGCGGTCTCAGCGTGGGGAAACGCTACCAGTTCGCTGTGCGACTTGTGAACTCGAAGACCAAAGAAATTTCCAAGTGGTCACGACTGGTCCAAGCAGTCCCTGTTTTCTCCAAAAAGGTGGAAATTGAAATACTAGAAGAAGCGGAGGAAGCGACGCCTGATTTAAATAAACCTGAGGAAATTGTAAAACCTTTAGAGGAAACTACTATTGATGTAGCAAATAATCATAATAATAATAATAATACTGCTGCGAAGCCCAATAGTAATACTAGTCCAAAGAAAAAAAAAGGACGCCAAAAGAAAATGAATTATGCGGCAGCATTTACAGCGTACAACAACACACTTATTAAATCAAATTAATCCGTCAATGTTGACAATATTATATAATATTAGTTAGACTCTGATTGAAAATGACATCTATACTTAAAATTTTTAATTAATAATTGCAATAATATTAACAAAACGCAGCGCTCGCAACTCAGTCCAACAACAGGAAACGGAGGAGTTGAATCAGAACAAAATCGGCGTCGCTGATTCTAGCACCACAACCGCGTCCAAGGACGGCAAATCCGAAAGTCCAGCTAGCACGGCGGGACCACCGAAACAGGCACCTGTTGGAGGTACATGGATATTAATAAGATAGATATTGTTAAGACTAAATCTGACCGAACACCGATAAGTAATTATCAATATGATATCACTTCAGCTAGTCACCCTTAGTGACCCAAACGTTGTATTGGATAACTTCCAAACAGATACAATATACACTGCCCTTAGCTGTGTTGTTGCAATAGGAATGAGAAATCAAACACCAATATTCAAACAATATGGTCATCACGGAAATGGGTGAAGAATTGGGGGTATGAACAGGTTTTTCGATATCACACATATGACAAACATGGTCCTTTCATAAGTGAGAACACTAGTGCATTTCTCATGCTCTAACATTCCCCCCCCCAAGAGTTAGACGTTTTATGACTAAAACAGCAACAAATCAACTCACCGTAATCACGCGAGAAACGTCATTTAAACGGCGAATATCACCAGGACTGAGCGCATAAACACGTCACGTCCACGTGCTAACTCCGAGACGAACTGACCACCGTCATACAGAATCTTTCTATTAACCTCCCCGAAAGCTGGATCCGTAAATTCGATCCTCACACTCACCATCCAAACACTCACTCTCAACATCACTACACACAGGACATTACACATTTAAATTCTTTGTTCACAGTTTCAAACGTTCGATCACATTAACGTAGCACATGTAAATGTTTACTAAGCCTACAAATCTACGGCGCTTAGCAAAATGACTGCATTAAGACCCAAAACACCGTTATAATTCGACAGCCTTCTGACCCCTGCTGCACCGGCTACGGAACCACTTTTAGACTGCGGAACCTACAGCAGATATCTAACACCGACTGACAAACCTAACTGCACAGGGACTAATACAACCACTCACTATGCCTAAGAATTCGACATGAAAATTAAAGATCCACAAAGTAGCAAAACGACTCAATAAAGTAACCTTCAGTTTCTATATTGTCACAGTCACTCTCTAAATTTCCATCCCGAATACGCTTATTTAATTTAGCCCTATTGACTATATTGGGATTATGGTAGAAAATATTTTTCCTAACTTCCTCAGTGCAAGAATTTTTCGTCAAACCATCAGCCTTCATTTGCTCCGTGGGGCAGAAGTTGATGTTCTTGCAAAAATCCTTCACACGGTGGTAGCGTAACGCCACATGTCGACTGCGAGGACGTTGTTCGTCTGTGTCCATCTTCGCCACCTGAACAGCGGTCGAATTGTCGATCCACAGGTCCTCCACCGTGTAATCATCCTCGAAGAAGCCCTTATACGTCTGAGTTTCAGACATTATTAGTCCATCTGAACCAGCTACAAACTCAGACTCAAACGTGCTGTTTGTACGCACAGTCTGACGAGCTGATTTCCAAGCTATTGGAGTGCCTCTATAATATAGGACTGCACCGCTAACACTTTTTAAGGTCACAAAACAACTAGCGAAAGACGCATCTGTAAACAGATTCCAATCCTTACACTCACCCGAGGCAAGCGGATTGAACGTCTCTTTAAACTTCTCCTCGTTTTCGGCGTTATAAACGACGCCAACGTCTTTAGTGCCTATGAGGTACCGAAGCACCTTCTTAGCGGAATTGACAACCGTACGTGTACAATTCTTAGATGCTACACGTGCTAACTGAGCAACGGGGCAACACACATCGGGTCTGCACACTACACATACCCATTGAAGACACCCAATCAGTTCCCGCAACGGAAACTGTACTTGCTCTCCTTCGGCATAGAGAAACGACTCATCGAAGTTGGGCGTCTGAGGACACTTACAATTCGACAGTCCAAACTTGCTCTGTAGCTTTTCAATATACGATGACATGACATACTGCATCTCGCCACGACTCTGGTTATACCATAAGTCAGCGCCTAACTGATCATACATGACCCAACCATCCTTGCCCTTGGCTGGCTCAATGATCTTTCCTGGGAAAACACGGAGAATCTTGTCGACCTCCTGACCCAGTTCAACCTCACACGGACCTGTGGCAGTATTGTCATCCACATACACTCCTAGCTTAAGGAAGCGTCCCAACTTCACACTGGATGGCTTACGCCAGAGCCCACGCTCAGACGACTGTTGCCAGCCAAGAGCTATGAGTTTAGACTCATAATGTTTAGCCCATAAACGAGGGGACTGCGGAAGTCCATACAAGGCTTTTACTAATTTACGGACTCCATCATCATTTTCTTCACGCCATATCTCTGGCAAACGAATGAAAATGTCAGAATCAACAAGGGCCTGCACAAACGCATTATCGATATCGAATATGTTAAGGTAGTCCTTCACACTAGCAGCATTAGTCAACAGATATCTGTTGGCGTTGAAACCACACACAGGTGCGTAGACCTGCAGGTCTCCACCATCATGACGGTATAAATTGCCTAACACTACCGCACGGCACTTGAAACGCCCACAACGTTTTTTTGCAGAATTAGGGCAACCGGCACAACGCTTTTGTGTTTGGCGAGTTCATCATCGCCTAAACGACGCCACGTCTCAAACGACGCTAATTTGGCCTTTTCTAAGTTGATTGCTTCTAGCCAGTGTTTGGATTCAGGACCCGAAACGGCCTCTTTTACACTTAGTTGGACTTGGACATCTACGACTTCTTCGCCTTTTTCGAAGTCGAAACCGCGGGCTCCTTCTTCGATTGTGTACGTATTCGCACAAACATCGATCTCGTCATCGCGTTCCATCTCCTTCCTCGTTCGTCGCCTACGTTTCTTGTTGTCCTTCGACCCCTTTGGTCGACCACGACGCTTACCAAACTGTACGTCGGGAAACTGGCTCTCCACAGACAATTCAACATTGTCTTTTGCGACGACCTGTTCAGGAACCTGATCGGTTTTTAGTTCAGAAACCACACCTTTTGAGTTTGACACGTTGCTTTCAGAGTCTGTGGGAAACGGAGTAGGGGTAGGCACTAAACACCCCCCTGGAACTGAGCCAACAGAACCACCAAGAGACGAAGGTTGACCAGCACAAGGTTGATCAGACCCGACCAAATCTCCCGTGTCCCTGGAATTACTGATGCACTTCAGCAACTCTTCGTCTTGGACAAGAACTCCCTTGGGTACGTTTGGATTTAACGAGTCAATATCAGTCACTAATACCGACTCGACGAAGGTAACCATTTTCGTTTCATAATGGCACCACCGCACACGATCCTTACATCGTTCGTCATGACAAAACGTACCTACCAGGTACGACGAACTGTTCACATCAGGACCAGCATAGCCGAGGAAGACACCCTTAATACGCTTCGGCTGAAGCTTTTGGATCTCTTCAACAGGTGAATTCATGAAGTAACATAAACACCCAAAACGTCGAAAGTGTTTCTCTCGACCACTCGACTCATTAGATATTACGTCATCTAAAACAGATTCCGAACGGGGACGCTGCCGGCTCGCTTCCGCAGGTGACAACCCATTGAATTGAGGAGCCCGCCTGTAAAGTCCTCTTTTTACATTGTTCCACGTGAACGCGTAGTATTCAGCGCCATAGCACCACAAACGGTGATCCACTCCAAACATGACGCTACGCAAACCGGAGCCAAACGACCCCATCCAGCGCTCCACAACGCCATTCTCCTGTGGCGTATAGGGCGTGCTATGCGACCAGAAAACGGCTAACTCTTGGAGGACAGACTCCCATTTCTGCGAACGAAAAACAGGGTCATTGTCTGATCTGATTAGAAAAACAACTTTGTCGTTCAAAGTCTTACTATCAGAACAGCGCAACATCCTTATTAAACTTCTAACAGTCTCATAACACTCATCCTTTGTAATCAGCGTATACATAAAGACGTATGAAATGGTAGGACATATAAACACCAATGACCATCTGCGCCCACGAACGCTCTTTACACGAACGGGACCCCAAAAGTCCACGTCCAATTGGCGAAGTGGAGTATGCGTGATGTATTTGGCAGGACGTTCGTCACGATGCGAACCACGTCTACCTTTTGCATTCATACACTCCGGGCAATTAACTTTTGCACCGGGCACAGATATGTGCGCACGTCTTTGATGAGCTAATAATTTCGAGATGTAAACATGAGGCTGCAAGAGGTCGCCCTGATCATCACTAGGACTCACATCACAGCACGAAAAAATACGGTTTTGAAACGTCTCGACACAAGACTGACGCTGGAAAACAGACTCATCCCCATCACTATGCAATGACAGCATATTGGCGATAACATCATTGATCTCATCACGAAACGGCCTAGGACTGAACACCAAGTCAAAATGGGGTAACTCAGGTGGTTTATTAATAATATTAATTTTATTATTATTTAATTTATCAAGCAAAAAGCTCTCAGAATCCTCAGAGTCCAAAACAACTCTAAACTGATTACTATTCAATAGACCGGTCGGCACCAAACGGGCAACGGGTAAACTCTCTACATAGACACCCTCCATAATGCCAAGAACATTACTACGGATTTTTGCCCAACGTGGAGGCGTCTGAAACGACACTACTCCGTCGACCGCCGTCATTCTGATTCGTTTGCTTTTGTTAAACTCCAATATGTCTTTATGATTATTGGTCAAATAATGTGACGCTCCCGAATCTAGGATAGTCCTATTTGAACTGTCTGAAACGGATTTAAAATCCTCGACTTTAAACACACTAACTGTTACATATATTTCACTATTACTACTATCCTCAAAACATTCGTAAAAC
>JACKZZ010019535.1_pt1 | contig 16493 bp, 11 predicted proteins | sample 8027871 | NCBI WGS metagenome assembly JACKZZ01 (sample SAMN15724774, study PRJNA655200) | protist metagenome | isolation source: fluorescence activated cell sorting (FACS) single amplified genomes of... | place: USA: West Boothbay Harbor, Gulf of Maine | collected 2000-07-19
AAATCTAAAAATATCATGATGTATATATATAATATATATTCTATTTTTTCTATTTTCTACGGCGTACGTCCGTACGTATATTTTTTTTTAAATATATAGTAAATTAAAAATAAATTATGCGTAAATTAAATAATATATATATTTTAAAATAAAAACACAAAAAAATTACGTTCTTAATTTAAATTTTCAATACAAATAATGATGCATGTCATATTATCTCCACCAATTCCACGAGTAGTTTTTGGATCATCTGCAATACAATAATCAAATACTTCTTCTGCTATTTGTGCCGGTGATTTACCTTGCTTTAATCGCGCACGAACGAAATCTACAGCTTGTTGATTACTCATTACATCCCAGACACCATCACATGCCATAATGATAAACTCATCACCCGGACATAAAGTTTCAGTTAATAGATCTGGCTGAGCAGTTATCATTTGCTGCTCCGGTGGCAGCGTTTTATTTTGTTTATATTTTAAATCGCCTAAACTACGTGATAGATTTAAATTTCCATTTACACGAAAATGCCCATTCGCACTTGTAATAAATCCACCAGCACCTACAATTCTGTCAGTCTCTTCTTTATCGTTTGGTTTATGATCAAATGATAATGGTACAGCAGCACCTTTTCTACATAAGACACCTCTTGAATCTCCAGCATTTGCTACATAAATAGTATTACCAACAATTAATGCTACCACTGCTGTGCAACCACAACGCACGGGATGTTCGTTAAGGTTACATACTTTACGGTCACCTTGTTCACCACCACCCGCAGTTACTCTCCCACCTTGTAATTGACGACGCATAACCATCATTTGTTGCATAACACGTCTAGCCTCTTCCTCTTTTTCCGTTGGTTGGTTTGACCTTGCTGACCCAAATAGACCACTATCATCCCTAGCGTTGTTGTTATTGTTCCTAATTGCAGATCCCATCGTATTATTATTATTTGACAGCGCATTTTCATTTGGCGTCATACCAATGGCACGTTGGTGTTCTGGTTGTTCAAGCAATACATCAATTGCATGAAATGCTTCACATAATGTTTTTTTATAATCACCGTTTTTGAAATTACTATTATTTTTGATAATATTTGGCATTTTCGCTTTAGCAAACTGCGCCACTTCTGGACCACCGTGCCCATCAAACACGGCGTATAATGATACATTCTTCTGTCCATGCACATCTAAATCTGGTTCTGTAATATGAGCATCTTCCATTTTCTTCCTCCACCCCTGCATTGCAGATGCACCATGTCTTAAATATGCGTTACCACCACTTTCTGTTTCTTTCTCTGTATTCGGTCGTTCTAAATAAGCACCCATGTTTTCAAATTATTATTCTTGGAAAAGTTTAAAAAAAAACTTATTATTATTTTTTTAATTGACTGCTATAATACACTATATATATATGTGTGTGTGTGTGTGTATGATTCCAATTTATTGCTGTAAGTAACAACAACAACAATAATAATAATAATAATAAAATGTAGAATAAAGAATTAGAATGTACAACAATATGTAAGTATTTAAAGGAATAAAGAAACAATGACTATGTATAAGTACTGTCACATTACTGTATATATAGTGGTTTCCAGGAACAGGTTTTCAGTTATTTTGTTGATGTGTATTCATAATGGTGTGTAGTAGTAGTACCATGTATGAATTGAAATAGCACCAATAATGTAGAATAATGTAGAATTTAGAATTCCAGAATTCCAGGAATTCAACTATTATATTTAACGATGTAGATAATCCACATACTGTACAGTAAAGTAGAGCTAATGATGTGTACAATGTAAATGGTAGCTCCCAGAGCTCTATTAGTCTACGAGGCTGTCCCAGTTATTTAAGGTATTACCAGATTACATAAATTCACTAAAAAGTTTTGCTCAACCAACTTTATTTAAGTGCACAAGTATTATGCGCGGATGGCAACTGCTATGTGTGCATGTATTATTATTATTTAGGTGCTTAGAGGTATATAATAATAATTATTATTATAAATTATAATAATAAACAAACAACAAAAAATAATACATACGCAGAAAGTTTTTGACAAAGAGGGAGCACTCTTTTAACACTGCTAACATTGATATTTTCATATTGCCATTATCTAATTTTCAGTAGAAAAAGCTGAATTTGAAGCAGGGAATAGTTTTTGAAAAGTTATATATATTTACATATATAATTTATATTTATTGTATAGGAATTATTATTAATAGATATTAATAATAATAATGGATATATTATCGTCACCCAAGGATGAAGATAATAATACATGGAAATATTTTTATACAAAAGTATTAAAAAATAAAAAAACAAAAATATTGGTTATATATTTATGTTTAAATACAATAGGCCTTATGTTTCAAGTAATAATAGCATGGAAATCAAATAGTTTAGCGTTATTAGGCCATGCATTTCATACTATGTTTGATTGTATCGGAGTTGTTGTTGCATGTGGAGGAGAAGTTTATCAACATCATAATGAAGAAAATGAACTATTTACATTTGGTTTATCACGTGTACCTGTACTTGCTGCATTTACAAATGCATCATTTTTGTTTTTCACTGCTGTATTTATAGCTTTACAAGTTTTGCACCGACTCAGTATACCACAAGAAGTCAATCCATGGGGTCTTGTTTTTGTTGTGCTGTTTGGCCTTGTTATTAAATTGTTAGGATTTTTTTTATTTATTCATGGTGGATTAATATCTATCAAGAATATTGTTGGTAATGCTAGTACTAGTACTACTACTAGTAGTAGTAGTAGTAGTAGCAATAATAATGACAACGGCAGTATTGTAAGTGGTAGAAGGAGATCTAGTAATTTAAACATGCAAGTACTTTTGATTGGTATCTTTAGTGATGCGATGCGTTCAACTGGAATTTTAATTACATCCTCTACTTTACATTTATGGCAACATAGTGATACAGCTGCTTCATTAATTATTAGTTTGTTGATGATACGTACGGTATTGCCGACATTAAAATCTAGTGCAAAAATATTATTACAATGTGCACCAGATACACCATTAACAAAAGCAACAGTGGAACGCTGTGTACGACATTTATCAAATCTAGAGGGTGTATTAGAAGTCAGGGAGGAACGTTATTGGTCCATTGATGGTACTACATGTACTGGTACATTTTGTATACGTGCCCATGCAAATGCGGATGAACAAGCTATTTTAAAAAATGCTGAAATATTGTGTAAACCTACATTTAAATATTTAAATATACAAATTGAGAAGGATCCACCTACAACATGGTTTTTATCGAAGCGAAATAAATAGAGAGAGAGAGGTAATAGACGGGGGAAAATTTAAATATAGACACATGTATGATGTATATATTATATTTAAATATACACATATATATATAATTATTTTATATTTTAGTGTTTAATTAATTTGTACGGTTCGTAATATTTTTTACGACACGTAAATTTACTCATGATAATTCCTACTCTCCAGAAAGATTACAATAACTGAGACAATAATATCTATCTCACTTAACTGATAGGAATTATATATATATATAATATAATATATCATATACGAAGTATAAATGTTTTATTTTAGTATGTAAGATGATACACCGAAGAGTGCCCTTCTTTTATACAAAGTTTAAATCATACCAAAAGGTACAATCTCAAATAATAATAATACGGTCGTATGTATTTTAATACCTTTGATATATTTTTTTTTTATGCTTTTAATTTCTAGAAAATATTTTTGTCAAATTTTAATTAACACTGTCAATCTTTTTTTTATAATTAAAATCATCATTCTTGATAGTAAAAAATAATTTTTTCACTAAGTTTTAGTAAAATATCCTCAAAATTTTATGAACATGTAATAGCGACAAAAATTGAATCAGTTTAATCACCTTTTTTTTCGATCACATTGTTATTAGTATTGCTATTACTGCAATTGACATTTACTTTATTTTCCTCGTTGTCGCAGGCACCAAATTTGATAAACTTCCATACTCCAGTTCCTTGGACACATATTTCCTCCCTATGTACAGCATAACGTAATGCATATCGACCTGTATCTAACAAGGTCTTAAAGGTTCAGTAAATTGGCATGACGATGATGATGATATTGGTCCTTTCTCTTTTCTTTTTCTAATGACAGAGAGCAGTATCTTGTTTCAACCTGTGTTGATATATTTTAAGTATTTCTAAGGATTATAATTGATATATATTTTGTTCCATCGAATAATGAAAATACTGTAGCAACAATAGTCGTCAATAATAGCAGTAATAGTAGTTGCAATACTGGAATAGCTGAGCTACATGATGTCGTCAGTAACCTATAAGAAAAGTTGATGGAGGATGATGTAACACAGATTAGGATATAAATAAAACTAAATATTATTTATATACTAAATAGGTAAAACAATCACACAAATGGACAACAAACCTTAAATTTACCGTACTTCATTGATTTTTTACCAATTTAGCATATAAATAAAACGTAATGTTATTTATATACTATCATGTGACACATCATGCTCTCTTAACTTTTCTTATAGGTTATTATTAGCTATTTATTTATTCTAATAATAATAATTATTAATTATTTATTATTATTTCAATTATTGAATATTAGTAAGATATAAAGATACAAAAAAATAAGAAAACATAGACATACACATACTATATGTAGAAATAGAATCATCATCAGTCATTTGTATAGAAATAAGAGAAGAAATTGAGTATATATACACGTGCAATCACACACACACACACATATATAACGCCATAATGTCTAGTAAATTTGAAGGAAAAATACAAGAACCTTCTGTAAAACCAATGGTAGGTACTGGAAATGAAAGGAAAGGTAGCATTTCGGGATATCCTCAAGAAGTAAAACAGTGTTGTACAGATGTATTTTCTTGGTTTGAAGAAAAAGGACCAGATGCATTAAAAGATGCAAGTGGTTGTGATAGCGAAATGCTAGAGACTATTGCTGATAAATATGTAAATGAAATGGATGGTGGTAAAGGGCTTCCTCAAGCATTGAGCCTCCTGTTAGAAAATAAAGATGGTGGGATCCCGTTATATGAGTATACAATGATTGGAGCAAAAGAAATTTTACGTGTTTTGAAAGAAGATTCACCACCGGAAAAAATATTACCAATAGCTGCTGATATCGACGGGGAATATTTAGTATTAGGTGGAGATGGTGAATTGTACACATGGGACCCCGAAGATGAAGAACTTGGACCAAGCATTGCACAGTCTTTTGCAAGTCACTTGGAACAATTTAGGAATTTATTATTAAGTAATAAATATGAATGGATTGATGATTGTGGTTTAGTTGAAATTAGTACATCACCAAAGCGAGGAGGAGATCAAGGAAAAAAGTGAAAACAAAAAAAACTGGAATACATTATCTTTCACCATCTAGATATGGTATATTAAGACATATTTACATATCATATATATGATACTCGTGATAATTCCTATATGATACTTTTTTTATTATTTTTTATATATATATAAATATATTATTTATTAAAAAATATATCATATTATCATATGGACGCGTATTATATCATTAGACTAAAAAGCTAAATCTCTACGACGTAGAAAATATTTAAAAATCATCTTTGGTAATATTCATATTTCTTATTCTTTTAATAACGGAGTAGTATAATTAAACGCATAACTACACTACTTCTTCTTCTTCTTATATATATATAACTATTTGTATTTTTTACCACGGCGGCGCCCGTATTTCAAATCTCACAGTAAATCTACAAACACACCATGCCCACTAATACTTCCTAATAATAATGTATTGTTATCATGTAAAAATATGATAGAACTCAAACCTTGCATATGTACACGTATTTGACGTACGCAAGTACCTGAGTCACTTCGATAAATGCAAACATAATTATCACTAGATCCTGTTGCAATATATTCCCCATCATGTGATATGCATATGCAAGATGCCCATGTTGGTGATACATTTTTTTCTTGAAATTTTAATATTTTTGAACTTCCATCTAAAACGTTAACCATCTTATCTATATTTTATCCATTGTAGATGTCAGTACAAATCTGTATCAAAAATTAACTAAATGGACACATCATGCCTTCATCATAAATAACTGCCGGCTCAATTTAAAATAGCTGAGCTAGCATCAAATAGCATTGATTACTCATATTTGAATGAAAACAGATTGATGAACGAAATGAAGGGAAAATGGCGTTGAACACATATATAATATTATATCAGAGTACACATCATCATGTGTGGCAGTTCTTGTTAAACATATAGATGTATATAGAGAGAGAGATAGAAAGAGATATTATAACAACTGATATACATATATATATAACAACATACACACTCACACACACGTACGTACGAGTAAAAAGTAAATATAAAAAATTATCATCATGTCGGCTGCTATGAGACAAAAATTAGCAGAATTAATAAAGCCTATTGGTAGTCAAGAGGAATGGGATGAATTTATTCCAACTGTAGGAAAAAAATTACTTGTAATTGATATTCATAAAAAATGGTGTGGTCCATGTGATGTCATGAGACCCACATTTGAACGTATATTTTTAAATACGGATGAATGTGATAAAAAATGTGAATTTCTTGCAGTTCATAGTGAGTCTGGTATTAAACAATTGGAACAATATTGTGAAAAAGCAACTTCAAAACCATATTTTGTATTATGGAAAGATAATGAAGTTGTTGCAAAAGTAGATGGAGCTAATGCACCAGAACTACAAACATTACTATCTGAAAATATGCCAAATTTAATGGATGAATAAAAATACGGTGTCCCCAACCGTCACACTACATATGTATATATTAATATTACATTATATGATATACATAAGAGAATTTTTTATATAATATGTATTTATTAATAAATATTATATCATAATATATAAAAAATTCTCTTATTTATATATCATAATATATATATGGTGTCATTTTTATAAAATAGGATATATGGTGCGTATGCAATTAAGAAAAAATATTACAGAGCGATTATTATTTAGCCGCGTGTTTGTTTTTAAAACTTATATTTTATATATAATTTATATTTTTTTTAATATTTTTTCGAACCACACACACATCAGTTCATTATCTTGCTCGTGTTGATGAAACAACAAATAAATTTAAAGAAGCATCTCTATCATTTCTTCTTCTAACACTAGCAGTGTGAGGACGTCTACTATGACTTGCTCGTGTTGATGATAAATGAATGTTTGGACCACCAACATTTTCACCAATTGATCTATTTGCACGTCTATTACGTCTAGTAGCACGCGATGCACTTTTAGGTCTAAATACTCTACTTTGAAATCGTGTATTTACTTTTATCGTTGGTTGATGTTGTCTATTATTAAATATACCATGTTTACTTCCATCAACTGCAATACGAAATTTAGTATTTGCATTTTTTCTTACTCGTCGTGTAGCTTTTTCTCCAATAAGTTTATGTCGTCGTAAACTAGCTGACATTGGTCTAGTTTTCCATCTATGCGGAACTGATGTACTATTGATACCGTTTTTTTTATCAACGTGTAACTTTTGCGCATTTACTGTAGCATAATAATCACGTCGATTTTTTTTTTTTTTAATAGTTCTAGTATCAATACTTATAATTTGTGCATGTGGTGGAAATGGTGGTGATATGGATGAATCAATGTTTGATCGTCTAAATACACCAGCTGACATCGGCCGTCCTTTTGTATTTCTACTACTACGAGATGATGAGTATATCATATTATTATCCTCATCATTCTTACTATCCCCATAATTATACGTTGTAGACCATTGTCCCCTACTACTTGATTGATATGTTTTTGACGACAATTGGTCATCTTGCTTTAATTTTTTAACTTGTAAAAATGTTGTTACAGATGCTTCTTTTGTCATAATAATATTATTATTTATATCTGCTTTACTATTATTATTATTATTATTATTATTAGTAGTAGTATTATGAACGACACCTGGATATCGTGGCATACTATTAAATTCTGTTGCATTTTTCACAAATTCTTTGCTGCTTTCATCTCTACACATGGATTTCAATGGTGTTGCAGAGATAGACATATCTCCTTTTGTTACTTTAAAGTTTTTGTTATTTAATTTTTTTAGACTAGTTTTACGTTCAATTTCTGATTTAAATGCTGTCATTTCATTTGCCTCTTCTTTCGCCCGTTTAGCTGCATCGACAAAATCGTTTTGATATCTATCATCACCATCACCACTACCATCATCGTATTTTGCAGCAAATGATCTTGGTGGAGATCCTGTCCCTGTTTGCCATTGCGCAGATGATGTTGGAATATGCAACATGCCTGTTTGATCTAAATTGTCTTTACCAGTATTATCATCCCATGGTGATAAAAATTTATCTTCCAACATATTATTATTATTATTATTATTATTATTACTATTATTCGCATTTCTTTGTACTTGCTGGTTTGGATGTATAAATTGTGCTTCACCCAATGTTAAAGGATGCCCACTCTTTGTTTCTGGTGATCTATTGTTTCTATATAAATAGCTATGATCTTCTATAAATTTTCTATCACGGTCATCTTGTGTTGTTATACTATTTCTACCACGTAATACATAACTTTCAACTAACTTTATATCTTTTCTTAATTTTGCTACACGATGATTTCTACTATTGACGGAGATACCATGTATTTGTTGATGGTTATTTCCATTCATTGCATATTGATTTCCATTAGAAAAGCTATTCCTGCTTTTATTTAACATATTTTGAAGGCGATCAATTTTATGTTTCGTTTTCAATCCAGATGGCACTGTCCTCCGTGTTACACCAGCGCTTTGTGGTCTATTTGTTGTACTCCTATTATCATTATTATTATTATCATTATTATTCCCTTGATGATTATAATACTTTCTCCTTTGATTATTATTAGTCGTTTGTGGCCTATTATATAGATTCATGGTATATTTATATAAATATCTATCTATTTACTTTACGAGTGAGTCTGTTGATGTTATTCAATTGTTTCTATTCACAAACACATAAGGACGACTATATATATAGTGTACTGTATGTCTTGTATATATTCCAAATGGATTATTTCTCACTTTTACCCTCTTTTTTGTTTTTTAATAACGGATGATTGCCAGGATTGCCAGATTGCCAGATTGCACCGATTCGGCATCTGAATGAAACACTAGCTGCTATTAACACCAAAATTGAGGCAGATGGAAATAGCATTACTGTGGCCCTTACGCTGAATTAGCTAAAGTGGTAGTGTTTTCATAGGTATAGCTATAATTAAAGAAAGCGTTTTATCCAAAAACCTGTGGTATCCTCGTATAGTGGTATTCACCTGCTATACACACATTATACTTACACACATTCTACTAATATTTTTTCGTTACACCCGTATATATGTATATTTAACAAATATACTAACACACACGGAAGTAGACATTGAGAAACACCTGAGACGGTAAATCCATGAAGATATATGACATACATATCATCGCATATACGCATAAACATATAAAATAAATTAATTGAAATATTAACAGGAACAGATTAAAGGAAATACATATACAGATATTATTATATATACATCATGCCGAAAATTGGACAGATGAGATCATTAGACCAAAGTGGAGATGGATTGATGGATCGAGAAGAATTTCAAAAATTTTTGATGGGTGGCTTAGCTAGGACAGTTGCAGAACGCCGTCAATATGCAAAAAAGAGTAAAATGCACCGTAAACTTGCCATATTACTGGACCGCATATCTTTTGGAATTGATCGCCGGACAAAAGCTTTACACAGTATGTTTGATGCTGTAGATGATGATGGATCAGGATTTTTAACTGCAACGGAATTACGTGAATTGATGGCAAAATATGCAGATCATGAAGGACATGTACCATCAGACGAAGAAGTTATGGAATTCATGGAACAAATTGATGAAAATGGCGATATGAAGTTGAGTAAAGCAGAGTTTGTACTATTTATGTTGCATAATGATGATGTTGTTGATGAAACTGATAGTAAAGTAGGGCAATGGAGAAACCATGCCTTGGAAAAAGTGCCATGGTAAAAATATATATATAGTCATCCTCGAATAAATTTAATAATAATTATTTTATACCTGTTAGTATAGTCTACCAGGTGTACCCTTCGTATATTATCCCCGTCCACGTATTATCCACATTACTGGCACACTACTGCCACACACGCCCTCCTTCCTGGCCCTCCATATTTAGTGCATGCAAGAAAGTTAATAGCAACTACTTGCAATAATAATAAAATAATTGTAATTTATCCAAACAAAAAGAATATTCTCTTATCTAATTGTGTGTAGTACCAGAATATATAACAAATAAGAAGAAGTATTATAACATATTATATACATATATATATATAGGCCATTTATATTAGGATAATAAATTATAAGATACACATGGCAGAAAATCAAGAAGTAGAAACACCTGAGTTAGAAGCAGTACCATCAAATGAGGTGGAAACTCAAAATGAAGTTGATGAAGAAGTTGTAGACAAGGATGATAACCAAGAAGCAGAAGAAGAAGGAGAAGAAGAATCGGAGGAGGAGGAGGAGGAGGAAGAAGAAGAAGAAGAAGAAGATGATGATGATATTGATTTACCTTGGTATAAAGATGAGTATTTTTGGCTTGGAGAAGAGACTTCAGATGGTTATGATTGGGATGATCGTAGTTTAGGATATCGTGTAAAAAAAGTAATAAATGTCAATGGAGGATCAATAGCACATACTATTAAAGTTGGTTTGCATGTGGCTTGGATACCAGCAATTTTATATCTAGGAGCGCAACATCCAGTGAACGGTGTGAAAATATCAATAGGAGATCTTCTTGGTGCAGTGGCGTAAAAATTTGAAAATAATATATTCGTATACGAAAAAACATATACGTACATATGATGAATGAAAAAAAAATCATATTATCATACATTTGAAATGATCCTTTTTTTTTATATAAAAAATCCTTTATAAAAAACACACACACAAACACACACACGTTTTTATATTTATATTTAAAAATTATAATAAATCTCTCCCTCTCCCATCTTCTTCTTTTTTTTCTTAAATATCAATATCAGCATCTGTATTTAACAAGTTAAAACTTAATGGAGTACCTTCCTCGATATCCTTTGTAGCAGTTGAACCTAATACCAAATCCCAATGACGTGTATGCAAACCATCAGCAGGTCGGATACTACGTACATTGACACCCTTTACAAATTTTTCACCTTTTTTAATATCTTTAACAACAAAAATAGAACGTCTCCACTTTTTACTCTGATTTTCTTTTTTAGTTTTTCCAAATGCTATGTGTGCGCTACCAATCGCTTCTTTGACGATACGTGCTGAACTTACAAGCACTTTAAATTCTTCACCAGTTAATGAAAATGGAGCATCTGCAGTTGGATGCGATCGGTCCAATATAATATGTTTCTCAATAATACATGCACCCAATGCTACTGCAGCCATTGCAACTTCATTGCCCAATGTATGATCAGACAACCCAGGCACTACATTCCATGTATCTTGAATCACTTTTACACCAGCAACATTTGCATCTTTTGGAAGTGCAGGGTAAGCACTCGTACATTTTAATACAGCTAATTGTTTCACACCAGCATTTCTTAAAACATTGATGGATTCATCAATGTCTTGAACAGATGACATACCTGTGCTCATAATAATTGGTTTGCCAGTAGCAGCAACTTTCCTTAACAATCCATGATCAGTACTTTCAAAAGAAGCTATTTTATAACATGGTGCATCAAGCTTTTCTAAATAATCAACAGCTGTTTCATCGAATGGGGATGAAAATAATACCATTCCATGTTCTTTTGCAACTTTCATTAACGGTTCAGTCCATTCCCATGGCATAGAATTTTTTTCATATAATGAATGTAAAGATTGTTCGTTCCATAATTCAACTTTTGCACCTTTGATCATGAATGGTGGTTTCTCGCATTTCATCGTGATCGTATCTGCTTTGTACGATTGAATTTTCACTGCATCGCATTTCGCAGCAGCAGCAAGTTTGATTAATTCAACACATCGATTATAATCTTTTCCTGCTGGACCCCATGGTCCTTCTTTTGCATATGCAAAGTTACAACTAATTTCAGCAATAACATATGGTGGATATTGTGGTCCAATTTTTCTACCAGCAATTTCAAATGCTGGAAGATCTGGTCTCGTAAATGCTGACATATTTCTAAAGATATTATATACTTTTAGTTTGATTTTTAGATCTTGTTTTGTTATATATATATATATATATGTATGTATGTATGTATATGTATGCATAACAATATGCGAATAGTTGTTGTACCTCGTAGTCCAGGTAGTAAATATTGCAATAATTGTGTTGCAATTATTATTTGTGGATGGAGGACGAGAGACGGTAAAAATAGCTTTATTTAGTTCCTTAGTAAGCTGATAATATATTGTAATACTGTACTCGATCCTCTCATCTTCGCCTGCTACAGCCTAAGCCCATATTATAGGAATTCTGGGGTGTGTTAGGTGTTCTGGCATCATTATAGATTCATTACGTATTCTAAATGGTGAGCATAAGCACGTGTGATTCTACTAATATTAATATTATAGCTCTACTAGAATAAATATTGATGATCTTAGTTCATTATTTATTATAATATAATAGATATAACGATACATGTACATAGAATAATGACTGCATTATGGAACCTCAGAACTATATAGTAAAATATATATATATATATATATACATACAAATACACACGAACAACAATAATGCTATTGTCCATTACGAAAACTGTTTTAAAACCAAGACATAATATCGCTTTGAAGCCTACCATACGTTTAGCAACGGCTAGGTATCATGAAGCGGTAGTCGACCATTACGAAAATCCTAGAAATGTTGGAAGTTTGGATAAAAATAATAAAAATGTTGGCACGGGATTAGTTGGTGCACCTGCATGTGGTGATGTTATGAAACTACAAATTGAAGTAGATGATGAAGGTCGTGTCGTGAAAAGTAAATTTAAAACATTTGGATGTGGTTCAGCTATTGCGTCATCATCCGTAGCAACTGAATGGGTCAAAGGTAAAACTATGGATGAATGTTTAGCTGTAACAAATAAGGATATTGCTGCCCATCTGAAATTACCACCTGTCAAACTTCATTGTAGTATGCTTGCAGAAGATGCAATAAAAGCTGCAATACATGACATTAAAGATAAACAAAATGCGTAAAAAATGTATGTATATAGATATATGTATATGTAGTAGATATATAAGAGAAGTAAAAAAGACGAAGAAAGAGAGAGAGAGAGAAATGAGAATATTTTCATGATATGTATATATTATCTCTTTTTATTTTTACTAAAACTATACCATGCCAGCATGATGTGTATGTGTGTGAGAGCTATATATTATTATTATATCTCATTAATAAAAATAATATGTAATGTCATATTAAACTATACTATCATCTTCTAAATAATACACCTGTATATATATACTTACACTTGTTTTTGTGATGGAAGAGCACATGTCATCTAGGATAATAATACACATCGATATATATAGACACATCTCAATAATATACCCATAATCAACAAAAAATTTACGAACGTATTCATTTTGTATTATATATTATATCATCTACATATTGGAGACAAAAATAGTGTCGCCAATCTATCTTAAACTACGTATCATACTTACGCAAGACATACGTATTAATTTATCTATAAAAGTATCTTATTTATCAAGTGCAATACAGTCGGCGTTACAATCACATGGCATCACTTGTTTTGCTGAATCAGATTAAAAATAATGCTGGTAAAGTTGTTGTTGATGAAGAAGATGTAGGAGATGAAATTGCTGTATTACCATCGTTTCACGCAATTCCATATGCATGTCTTTACAAGATATGTGCCTTTGTAGGGGATATATGTGAAATATTCAACAGTATTGCCTTGATATCTAAGTATTACTATGATCAATTTTTGACGGAGACGTTTCAAGTGAATGTTTCAAATATGAATAGTGGAATGCGAATAGATAATTTTTTTCAATTTCTTCAGAAATTACGTTCATTGCAAACTTTGCAACTGCATAAAGTTAAACTCCAATCAAGTCATTTAGCTAGCTTGGAAGATTCTGATTATTCATTATCCAAATTAAAATGTTTAGAACTTTATTCAATAGAAAGCGAAATAAATTTATGGAATTGTTGCTTTGCTGGTGAATTAGCCTTAGAAAAACTGGTTATACATGATTCAAAAGTGACATATATTGGTGCTTTATTATCACATACACCACACCTAAAGGTCTTATGTATATCGAATATATTAGATTTTGGTAATTCATCTATAAATCAATTGGAACCAATATTATTTAACTTGCGACATTTAAAATTACAAAATCTTCCAATTACTGATTTGGCATTATCATATATATTGAAATTAATTCAACAAAAAAATGATTCGTTTAAAAAAAACAAGGATGGAAGTATTAGCAATAAGGCAATAATACTGATGAAGTTAGAACGATTAGAGATTTTATGTAAAAATATCACCAACAGCATTTTTAAAATGTTAATTGATTGCCATGAATATATGATGATGAATTTAAAGGCAATCAATGTAAGCAATTGTAATATTATAAAAAGTGCTGATATGTATGAATTTTTTTCGAAGTACAATACATCCATAAATGAAGTAGGTTTAGGTTGTCCCAAAATGGATGACAATGCATTTTTATTAGGCATGACAATGGATGATGACAAAACAATGATACGTAATATGAATCTTCGTAAACTTTTATTAGCTCAATCTAGTATAAGTGGAAAATCTTTACGTTTGATCAGTTCTGTATTTTCACATACACTTTATCATTTAAATATAAGTTGGTGTAACTCAATACATGGAAAAGATTTTGAGTTTCTCTGTGAAATTAAAAGTTTACAAGAATTAATTTGTAATCATTGTCGACGACTCCACTCAAATGATGTGATAAAGATTTTATTGAAATGCAATAAAATGCATTATCTTTCTTGTAAAAATTGTTCACTTGTTCGATTAAAAGATATTGAGAAAAAAGTACCAAGTGACATTCGTGATAATGTCCTTATAAAATGCGGTGTTTAGTCGTCGAAGTCTTCTATTTATAATGGAGTTTTTTTATTATTAGTGTTCTTATATCCAATAAAACCTGTACTATTACACTAACAATATTATCAAATTATTCCTATCAATAATTTACGTTTTAATTCACACATTAACACTTTGACTTAACACATCACCCTTATTCTACTTAATATAATACAGTATAGTAATAGTACTATTTAATTAATTACAGCATTACAGCCTTTTTTTTTTCTTTTTTCTCCTCCTCGCACCCTCCTGCCTCCTGTGTTTTTTTAGTTTCTTAGTTTTCTTGTTTCTTTTCCTGAGTATATTATTAGTATTGAAATTATACTGTTACGCCACTTACATTATACTAGTACTATAATAAAATATACCAACATTACAACATTATAATCCAGCACCAGAGCACCACCGCAGTAATCTATACCAGTGGTAGGCCAGTAGGCCTATTAATAGACTTACCTGGTATAATACTAAAAATAATAAAAAAAAAATAATAATAATAAATACCAGAATACTAATATATATAATATTGTAAGAATATAATCACTTACAAAAACAAACATACAAGAACCCATATTACAACCGTTTTCATGTAAATCAGTATTATATCCACCACATAACATATGTTTCGTAAAAAGAAAAAGAAGAAGAAGGTCAAACCAGCACCACCTCCAAAACAAATTGTTGAACCTGAAAAAGTAACTCCAGGACTATTAAATACAAAAAATGTCCCAATTGGATTAGCTGCAAAGGCACGGTGGGCAGATTTAAAAAGCCACGTTAGTAAGGATGTAGATACGGGTGGCAAAGTGAAGAAAATAAAAGTAAAGTATAGAGTAACAGATGTGTGGCAACAAATGATGGATAATGAAGCTAGAGATGACGATGACAGAGTGCCTAGTCCTGGGGAGAGGGAAAGACAAGGCATTCGCCTAAATATACATTTATATGACACTAACTTTCCACCATCAAGTAGTAAATACATCACAAAATGGAGTAGGCCACCACAATTAACCTTTGTACAAAATATAGGAGAAGGCAAGCAAGATTTCAGATGGTTAGGCATGCTTGCTACTAAGCGATTTCGCGCCGGTTATCGCCCTCATGGCCGTTTAAGGCAAAGGGAGTACGGAGCTGGGTCTCGCGCACAATTTTTGCCAAAAAAAATATATCTAGAAAAAATTGGTGAACGTGATGGATTTAAAAAAGAATCTACAGAAATTATTGTTGATGCATCGCTATTGAATAAACATTTAAAAGATGGTGATGATGTATATGTGCATTTTCGTA
>JACKZZ010003528.1_pt1 | contig 16491 bp, 14 predicted proteins | sample 8027871 | NCBI WGS metagenome assembly JACKZZ01 (sample SAMN15724774, study PRJNA655200) | protist metagenome | isolation source: fluorescence activated cell sorting (FACS) single amplified genomes of... | place: USA: West Boothbay Harbor, Gulf of Maine | collected 2000-07-19
GGACCAAGTTGAAGGTAGCGTCTAGTAGCGTCAGTCAAGAATAGTCAAGAACTAGCGTTTGGCCGGTTAAGATTTAGGGTTAGGGTTAGTATAGAGTGACTACTAATGAAAAATAAAAACTGATTTATCTGCCTGTCTGTACATACTACTGTAAGTATCATACAAACATACGGTACAGTACAGTACCTGTATGAAAGCCAACGCTGCTGTAGTTGAGACAAAATGCGATGGTTTATACATGACTGTACTTTAAGAACCTCAGATTAACAAATTGAAGATGTTTTTGTAGGAGGCCCTCGTGATGTTGTTTAGTCGATACTGTATACTGTACAGTAACACCGGGGGCACGACTTATGTGTTCGTGCTGTGGATATACATTGGACAAGTTATTCTCCGGGTGAGCTTCTTTTGGAAATCCTAACCCACCAAGAAAAAACTTTTCCCAGTAATCTTGGTACCAACCATTGGGAATAGAAGGTTGCATCGTAACCATCTGGGGGTAAAGCCCAAGTTTCACCGTACGTGTGAATAGTGGTTGTAGGTGTTTCATACTCTCTATTAATAAGAGGACGGCCACTATGGCACCATGCTAACAGAGATCCTCTAAGATTAAGGAACTTGAATGCATTCCCCTCCAAAGTAGCCACTTCTGGATATTTCTTCCTGATTTGTTCAATATACAATCCGCTGCGGTATCCGATTGTGCAGTATGCAACAACTGTTGTAGTTGTAGAGGTGGGTGATAATTTGAGTTTGGGCAATACTGATCCCTCGAATTCTAATTGTGTTATTGCGTTGGGGATCATTGATATAGCTTGTTCATCCTTTTCCCTGCAGTCCACTAAAACAAGTTTCCTAGTGTTGTCATCAATTATTGTGGATAATTCTTCAACTCCAATTTCTGGTACTCCTTGTAAAAAAATCCCCTTCAAAACATCCCACTGTGCTTGTACTAGTTTCAAATTTCTAACACCAGTAGGCGATTGAGATTGTGCAAAAATGTTGCGCCCACCAAAAAAGTTTTCAACATCTGGGTCACTTGAAATATTTGCCATCATACAGTATATTATACGTAGTACAGTGGTGCTCCTACCAGTTTTTGTATGACCCCAACGCATCTAATCGATTAATGTAAATGAATATAGTATACATTTTTAATAATACTGAAATGATACAGTGCAGTATAAGCTGGTACATATACTCGATGAGGTGTTTCATCACGGAGAGGAAAACGATAGACCTGACAAGATGGCGGTGGAATGGCTCTTAGGCCTAGGGGTACTTCATAATAGAAGGAAGAGATTGCTTTGTTTTTTCCTTCTAGTTGTAATTACCACTATTTCTGTTTCGAATGCTACGGTTAAGCAACATACTTTAACTCCATCTTTGGATAAGGGATTGGCAAAGTCCACTGAGAAATCTACTACGCTAGAATTCGATAGTGGAACTAAAGTTGTAGTCTATGCACCGAAATATGTTGACGCGGGCCAATTGCAAAAAGCCGCAGAACTTGTGCAAAAGATGGCACTAAAAACTGCATGTACCTGTTTTTGCAGAATGCATTCCACAATATCAAAGTCACACGATGCCTCCGATCCATATGGTGAATTTGATTGCATTTGTCGGGAGAATGATAGTGGGGCCATAATTGACCCAAAACGCCCAACCCCGAGAACAGATGCATATGGACAACCTAAACCAGCGTCATCGGAGCTAAAGGTAGATAATGGTAAAAGATTCTTATATGAACACACTGACGGCGTCGGCTTTACTTTGGATGGCCTGTTGTTTACATTGGATGCAGGAGATAGGCAGAGTTATAACCCTGCGAAAAATGCATCTGAGTGGTTAGATGTAAGCGGTATTGGCGCAGTAGGTAGCTTGACAGGGAGTGTTAGTTTTAACAAGACCGAGGGTGGTGGCTCAATTCGTTTTGGAGCTGGAGGCGCAGAGCGAGCCACACTTGACATCGATATTTCACCCCAGGCACATCCAGAGCTGACACTGGAGGTTTGGTTGAAGCTGACAGATGTAGCAAATGATGTGGGATGGGTTCTTGGTCATGACCGTCCTCGATTTGGGAAGTCTTCGCTGGACCGCGGGCTGCTTGTTCACGACATACGTTTCCAGGACAGCGCGGAGAAGAAAACACAATCACTACGCGCCAAGAAAAGGCAGGGACCTTTGGTTGGACGCTCCGCAATTGGCGTTGGACACGTTTACGCTTCAAATCTGCCTCCGCCCGTAGTTGGGGACTGGATTCAGCTGGTAGGTGTGTGGACCGAGGGGGGGGACAGCATGCTTTACCGGGACACGATGAAGGATAGAATTAGCCGGTACACGCGCAGCGGGCCGGGTGAAAGGTACCTTACCATCGGTGCCCATCCACAGCTGAAGGATCAAGGTGTAGACGGTTATATAGCACTTGTGCGTGCGTATGATAGGGCGCTGAGTGATGATGAGATTCGAAGCAACTACGTTTATTTTGCCAAACGCTTTGGACTTGCTGGACCGAAATCTTCCAGTGTGTATCAGAAAGAAGCCGAGGGAAGTAGCGAAGCAGCAAGTGAGAGTGAAGACTTAAGCACTACTTTTTAAAAGTAATAAGGGGGCTCGTGTATGGCGACTTCGCGGCGCAGCGTAGCTGGACTACTGCACTGTATACTACTTTATGTATAAATACTGTATATATTTCACGCCAGATATTGTCTATGGATATACCATGCTGTATTGTTGCACTGTATGACTGTACTGAGTGTATTTTTTTATTTTGTCATATTTTACATTAACCTACACAGCAGGCACACACATTTTTGTTTGCAGAAAATGCACATTCCCACAGGAAGGGAGTGAAGTTATATTTACAGTAGGGTTTAGTAAACCCCTAACCCTAAGTTCTGTAAACCAGGTTTACAGTACTGTAGGCCAGTAGGTATGATAGTACTCGGGTTAAGTACTGTAGAGTGATGCATTTTCCACGCCTGTTGACGCCTGTTGCACTGTTGCAGAACAGGTTAGAACTAGTTAGAACTAGTTACAGTAGAACAGGTAAAGTCATGGCTAGGACTAGCTGTGACGCTATGACATCATATCATACTACGGATACAGTATACAGGTACAGTATACCAGATGCAATATACAGTATACCACATTCATCGAATCTGAATCGAAAACAATGGAGCTTTGAAAATGTGACCCCCCTACTGTAGTACTCCCTACGTACAGCAGTCCTCCCGCCCATGCAGAAGAGTGTATAAGCAAGCCACTCATAGATTAATAAGCTGAATCTGTCCGTTTGAGGTACCACAGACAAGCGCGGTGTCGTTGAACATAAATGAGAGCTAAGCAAAGAAAAAGAAGCAGGCGTTATTCTTGTATGAGTAGTATCAGCCATGAAATGGGCATCCTGTACTGAAATGAGAACGAACTTGTACGGACTCCCCACCCTGACCCATTAAACAAAACTAACCGAAAGAATGCCATCATTATGGATTCGGATCAAACGTTTCAGCAGCCCAGTTTGCATTTCGTACAACAAGATATTGTTGTCATAAGAGCCACTGTAATACAATAGATTCGTCGGTCGGGGAAGGAGTAAAGTATGAAGTAACAAAATAAAGTACAATTTGCATAAACCATACAGGTAAACAGAATAAACACATAACAGTAGCACATAACAGTAGCAACGCTGTCTTGCTGTACCATGCTAGGAGTGAACCATCTGCTGTACATGCCAAGCTAGAAATCCATGATGACAGTGGTATCGAAAGAGTTCGAATAGGAGCACCCGTAGTAGCCTGCCATACTTTCACAGTATGGTCCTGTAAAGAGAACAATGAGAGATATAGTGTGGCATTTACAAATCGGAGGCAATGAAGGTAACAAACTTATTGAAAAAAGACATTTGTGGTATTAGAGAAGGAAAATGCTACTTTATCGTAAATAACGTACTTTTGATGCAGTTATCAAAAGATCGGGCGGGCAAGAGATTAAGCAAAGAATATAGTCCCCATGTGCAGTCTGACGGAAGGAACAAACGGTTCATCGATCATGGTATGCTTTACACATAACTTCTGAAAAGCAGATGACAAACCTGTGTTCTAGACGGACCGACGCAATCGTTCCGGAGGCTCCATGAAACAAGACGGCGGTCTAACCCCTGCATAACGAAAGAGATTCATAGCTTAAAAACAAACAATAAATACCGCCCAGTAAAAGTATACTTACAGCAGACACGAAACTCTTACCACCAGGCAAAAATGTGACAGCTTTCACCCACGTGCCCGGTTGATGACCCTTGCAAGTGACAATAATGCGACTTGAGTTAAAATATTCTGTTCCAATTACGTAAACTACTTAGGGTTAAACTACTTGCTTCTTTTCAAAGTGGACAGTAAATACTATTCCAAGGCAAAGCAAGGTATTACGGAGGCCAAATGCAAGGTGGACAAATGAGTGAGTCAATGTAGACAAAAGCAAGGGTACGCACTTTAAATACTCGGTAGCATACCCCTTCTGACACTCCCCACAAGCGTACAGAAGAATCCTGCACGATGCAGAACAAATAGGGTCAGGATTAGGGATTAGGTTAATGTAATTTACGCAACTACATTATTAAGACTAATATGAATAAAGAAAGGGATTAAAACCATAGATGCACTAAGAATCAGTTCGTCGTCACTGGAAAGCGCTGCAGATAACACCCCGTCCTCATGTCCTTCCAGTGTGCAAGTACATTCGCCTGTGGCAGTATCCCACAACTTTAGAGTGGAATCTAGCGACGCGGAAGCCAAGAACGAATCCTAAGAATGAGACATATCCGCGCTGAGTGTTTACGACCACAGGGCATAAAACATAACGTCATGAAAAGTCGGCACTTCATGTGCACATACCGTTGACGAAAATGAGCACCAAGTTACAACAGATTTGTGACCCGCCATCTGCCCAATACACCTACACCAAGTAAAAGCACAATCAAGCTCGTATATGGGATAATACTGCAAATTCAGAAATAATTAATCCAACGGAAAACAAAGAAGATAAGCACCAGTCGTTAAAGTTGTGTTCAGAAGTATTCTGCATCAATTGCCGATGCCAGCTTCCCCCTTCATATCCGTCCCCTTCCGTCTTAAACTCCTCAGCCCAACTGTACCACAAAGACCGCCTGTCTTCTTCTGCTTCCTTAGTATTGGTGTCCATATCCTTCCTACCCATTACATACGCATTGTTTGCACTTCTTATAGAATTGGAGGGAACCGAATGGCTCGGCCCTCTGCTACGCAACGCTTTCCCGACTAAAATTTTGTTTTCCCCCTGAAAAGTTGGAACCAATTGACTCGCATTCCGACTTTTCAGGGGCACAGTTGGAACCAATTGACTACCATGCCGACTGGCGGACCCTGCTCAACACACATACATGGTAACATGTAGGCATGAACTCAATGTATTTAAGAGAATATTATGAATATAGATAATACAGTAAGTTGGACATACCTAGGGTAGTTGCATGAGCAGTGAGTTGTGAAAGTATGGGCTGTGCTGCAATGAAAGGGTCGCCTGCAACCAATGCAGAAATTCCAAGTTTATCACGATCTGAAGACCTACCAATAACGTGGTCGTACAACATGGCTTAGCTGAATCAGAAAAAAATCACCCCTTTACCCTTCCACACCTATCTATCACAGATGAAGCTCGAGCCAGTGTATTCGCAGAAGGCAACCTCTTCAGGTCCCACAGGCGAAGGGTACAGTCATAACTGGCAGTGACAATCACATCTGCATCAGTGTGACTGCGGCTCATCCACTAAAGAAATCAAGAATGAGCTCATTCCCAGAAAAAATATGATTTCACCGGATTACCTTGATCGCATTTCCATGTGCATCCAAAGAATTTGGAAGCAAGTTTACATCAAGCGCCGACATTAAACAAGACATGAGGCGTAGCTGTTACATCGGCAGGCAGTATAATGGTGTGAGACACAGATACAATTGAACAAGATATCATGGGCGTCTCACTTTATATACAATCCGCCGTATCACAGTATTAGCCACACCGGTTGCGATACCCGACAGAGACATGCGAAATATATTAAGGGTACACAGCCGTGGCTCAAATGCCAACAAACGCTCAAATAAAGGCAGGCAAGTTCGTACAAAATGGCTAAAATGCAAGCAGTGTAAAAAAGAAGGGGAGACACTGAATAATGTTCACACCTTCCGAGTCGATTACCATTACTCATTATTTCTTCAAACGATGAGTTGTGTTTCATTAACTCACAGAGAGAAAGAGGGACTAGAAGGCTTAAAAAGGATGCCTGTGCGTGGTAATTCTATTACATAGGGGCCAAATAAATTAAAATATTGTATCAAACCAATGTGAAGTCAATAATGTTCTCTATTCCAAGCAGAGTTCTAGTTCGCTTTTCTACATATTTTTCAATCTGGAAGAAAACCACATTATGCCGACAAAAATGAGTTAAACGTGAAAATAAAATAGGGACAGGGTTTACCCGATGAGGGTGGCGTTCAACCCAGAACTTAATTAAATCCACTTCAGGCATTAATGTCTCACTTTGTAGTTCTGCAGGTTTCTCTGAACAATCTTCGCTTTCTTTTTCAGCAGCAGTAGACCCGGACAACTGCTCCCCCGTGCCACCCTCCGTGTGTGTTCCTGAGTTAGAAACCATCATTTTAGTCTTCCACCTTTCTCGAGAAAGAATCACCCAATTGGCAATGCTCAAATGACGCAAATTACTTTTCTATTAACAAAAATGTGAATAACCAGTGCCAAGTACAAAACTGGGAAAGTAAGGGGATTGAACGCACCGCTCGTACACGTCTTGTCTTCCCATTCACTGGTTCATCAAATATATCCTTAAGGGTTGCGAAATCTAAATCATCACTCCACTCGCTGCTGGTACTGTCATCATCACCTTGACGACTGTGCCGTAAACGCATACGCTCCTTGCGTAGGCGCTTCCTGCTCTCCGCTTCTTGCTTCATCTTCTTTTCAACTGCTGCCTCCAACTCATTCACCACACTATTCTCCCGTTTCAAGGCAGGCATATTTCGTCCCCCATCCCCCATTATGCCCCCCTCCTGTCCGTCAACCAGATCTTCGTCAAAGGACTCAACGCCATGGTCATCAACCAGCTTCAGCTCCCATTCACTCTGGCTCTCTCCGCCACTGCTACTACTACTGCTGCTTGCGTGTACATCCTCGCCTGCTGCAGAAGAATCACTATCCGCCTGGACATCCAGAGTTGTTAACTTAGAGCTTCCTTTAGCCCCTGAGGGGCTTGTTCCAACATTATTCACCATTCCTTGTAAATCTGGGTCATCCTCGTCCGACCAATCTCCGCCGCGCATTGAAGCACTCCCTCCAAAATTTGAAACACCAGTTCGGTGGATAATCCGCCTATTTTTTTTGCTTCCTCTGTACTTTCCGCGCAATTTCGAAGATTCTGTGCGTTTCGGATTGCTGGCACTTTGTTGGCTACTCCCTGCCATTCTATTTGCCTTCTTCTCCTTCCTTGCATCCCTGTGCTTCTTTTTCCCGTTCTGTGAGAGGGCAGATGCTTGCATTAGCCAGTTGGGGTCATGACATGACCCTCCTCCTATACCAATTTTTTGTACGCCTGCCATCCAACCAGTATTAGATATTCGCTGAAGCACACGAACGTAGGTTCGTGTTCGTAATCGACGTATAACACGCGCTGCCCTTCTTCCATTCAGTTCAGGCATCGGAGGCCGGCGCTCCAAAAAAGATTCAAGCTCCGCTACAAGCAAATATTAATATATGTTTCGATACTAACATGTGGTTTATTACATGTTTTCGGCTTCAAACGCCGAAAAAGTGTGTCAAACGTTTGCGAGTACTCGTGGATGATTCTAACAGCGCGCTTATGATCTGGATTCTTTCAAAAGCGTAGTTCAATGATTAAAAATCGCAGCAATTCCAAACAATGTACTATTCATTTACTTTTTGGTTTTTTAATATATCTTGAAATGCCAGCTTTGACTTGTGAATTGTGTCATCTAAAGAAATGTAAGGTTGTCACAGATGATATGTACCCACTAAAAAAGAGAAAAGAAACCTATCCACTTCTCAAATAAAGAATGAGCACCAGTGTATTCTTCGTTTTCCGGGGTTTCTAATGTCTAACTCGAACGGTCATAAAATAACAAAATGGCACATTGGAGACAAAATAAATGCTTACTGAAAGGGTACTATTGACTACTCTCCAATGTCGTACATTCAACACAGGGTGCTTTTCATTCAGTAATCTATAGACAAAAACGTTATTCCGATAGCTCGAGAGTTCCATGCAGATGTATTACCTATCAAAGACATTTTGAAGTGTTTTACAATCAACGGTTTCGTGCAAGCGCCTCAAGACAGTCAAAGTCTTGATAAATTCCGCCATCGTCTGTTGCACGGTATAATGTTGATGAAGTAATATTAATATTTTTTACTGTATGTACAGTATATTATAATATGGTATATGTAAAGATGGAGGCTTATTACTTGCCGTCACAAATTCTTCGTGAACTTTTGCATTTGCTTGTCTCTGCAATGCGTCTCGTTCAGACCTAAGTTCTCTTATCTCTTCCCTGAAAGAAAGCATCATTGATTGCATTTGTTGAATTAATTGAAAGCTTGATTGATCTGAGGTTGAAACAATTGGTTGAACTGTGTTCTCTGATCCAGCTTCTTTTACTTCTTTATCAGTGGTACTCATGGTTTTGAAGGCAAGTATTTATTGTAGATTATAATAAAACACTTTTAAATTGTCTAAAGACGATCTCTTCAGGTGAATTCAGTGGAATTCTGAGGATGTAACAAAAAGACTGACAACCACACAACCAGTTAACAAATCTCAAGTGTACGACAAGATGATTGTATTACAGGAAAGGTTAATGAATGGTTGTTGGGAGGTATCTTGTATTTATACTGGGTTTAATATATGTAGTTAACACTTGATTTAAAGTCTGTACGACTGAAGTGTTTGGATTCAAGTGTATGACACAGTTTCTGGTGAACTGTTAATGTGAAGTGATACACTTTTAATGCTCACAGTCAGTGTCACTATGTTCACTTGATACAGTGTGAGTGCCCTGTATTACGGCATGTTGTTTCATCAGCCAGTGGTAAGAGCACTATTTTAACACTCCCTCTTGCTCTTGACATGATTGATTGTAACAGATTGAAGTACTTGGTCTTCTACTTTGCAAGGCTTGTTGCTGCGATTGGGATCACGCCTATCAGACTGCGTAGACGGGCAAAGCGAACCCTGCCAAGTGGTTTTGTAAGTAGGTCAGCCAGCATGTCCTCTGTCTTACAGTACTTTACCCTTTGTGTGCCATTTTCAATGTGTTGGCGTACAAAGTGGTAGCGTACGTCAATGTGTTTGGTACGCTTGTGGTATTTCCCACCAGAACTGGCAAGACTGATGCATCCACCATTGTCTTCGAAGAGTACTACTGGTGGTTGAGGGATGCCACACTCTTGTACGAGGCGAGCCATCCAGATTGCTTCTCTGGATGCGTCGCTGAGAGCCATGTACTCAGCCTCGGTGGAGGATCTTGCGATACTCTTCTGACCATATGATGCCCAACTCACTGTTGAAGTTCCCAGTTTGAACAGATATCCAGTGGTGGAATGCCTTTTGGTGTCTTCATTGGCCCATGAGGAGTCTACAAAGGAAGTAAGTTCTGGCTTACCCTCGTTTGTATACTTGAGTCCGTAGTTGGTTGTGCCACGAAGGTATCTCAGTACTTGGAGGATTCCTTGCCAGTGCTTCAAACCTGGATTACTCACGTACTTGGCGAGCTTGTTCACTGCAGTTGTAATGTCTGGACGACTGCATACGCTGAGGTACATTAGGCAGCCAATGGCTTCTCGGTAGGGGTGGTGTTGCACTGCCTTTGCTTCTTCCTTGTTTGTTGGACAGTCGTCTACTGACGGTGCGGGGTGAAACATGGGTACTGGTGATGATTTGCAAGTACTCATTTTGAATCTTTCCAGAACAGTTTCGGTATACAGCTCTTGAGAAATTGTGGTAGCTTCGTCTGATTGATCGACCCGCATGCCCACATACCAGTTCAATGGACCGAGGTCAGTAATGTTGTATCTTGATTTGAACATGTTGACTAACTTGTTTTCCAGTGCGTCATTGTGAGCAACCACCAGAATGTCGTCGACATAGATGGCAACCATTGCATTGACTTGTCCCTCCTGACTGTGACTGACGTATACGCATTGGTCACTGTGCAGTCTGGTAAAGCCATTCTTCTTCATGAACGAATTGAGTTGGGTGTACCACTCTTTGGGCGCTTGTTTAAGGCCGTACAGTGCCTTCAGGAGCTTCCAGACCTTGCCTGGTGGACAGCCGGATCCTTGAGGTGGCTCTACGTATACTGTTTCCTTCAACACTCCATATAGGAATGCAGTGTTAACGTCCAACTGTCGTATCTTCCAGCCGAGGTGGCGTGCCATTGCAATAATGGTTCGAACGGTCTCGATGCGAGCGACTGGGGCATAGGTTTCGAAGTAGTTGACGAGATACTGTTGCAGGAATCCTTTGGCCACAAACCTTGCCTTGAATTTTTCAATTAGTCCATTGGCCAATTCCTTGATTCGAAATGTCCACCTTGTGCCCAATACTGGTTCGTCTGTGGGTCTGTCAACGACTTCATATACTGACTGTTGACGTAGAGAGTCCAGCTCCTTCTTGATTGATCCTTTCCAGTGTGCCTTTTCAGTTGAACGCATGGCTTCATTGTATGACGTAGGAGTTGTAATTGAGCGAGCAGTGATTCCTTCCAGGCCTGTGTTGTTGGAGGGGGTTGACAACTGGACAGTTGACGATAGAAGGGCATATCCCTCGAAGAATAGCTGATTGCATTGGAGTGCAGTACTGTTCTTGAAGGCTGTGACTGCATCTACCTCGGCTTCGCTTTTGGTTTCTTGCTCGACGGATGGGACTGTAAGCGGTGAGTTTTCGCGCATTGATGACTTGAGTCTCTGTAGCAATTCGCTTTTTCTTCCACTGGTCCGTAGGGATCTCTTCTTGAGTTCAAGCTTCAGTTGTGAGACCTTCAGTTTGTGAACATTGTGTAATTGAACAGAGTCACTGGCAGATTCTGGAGTGACAGAAACAGGTTGGTCACCAGGCTGGAGGTTTGTGGCTGATGATTGATGATTACTGATTGTGTCGTCTCCCTCTGCGACGGTAGGTGGCATCTTGACTGCTCCCTCTTCTTCGGTGGGCATTGGCTTGCTTTGTGTATCCCTTGCTGTCTTGTCCTTTCTACTTTTAGTTGGAAGGCTTCTTGACTTGACTGTTGGGCTGCCGAATGCCATTCGGTCTGCATCGGTTAGACCGTCGCTTGTTTCGCGGAAGAACTCGCGTGTGCCTGATGCGTCGAGCTCGAAGGTAACGTCGCGACTATGTATGATAGTGCGAGTGCTAGGAATGTAGATCTTATATCCCATGTTTCTTGAGTCAACCCCTATGAAAATTCCCATTATACTCTTTGTGTCAAATTTTGTTCTCAGGGTATCTGGCACATGTACATAGGCAGTAACTCCAAATGGTCTCAGCATATCCAGATTGGGTTTTTGACCGGTCCAGGCAATGTATGGGATTCCGCCATTAAGTGCTGCTGTTGGGCACCTGTTGCGAATGTAGGCGGCATACAGTAGTGATGGTCCCCACCACGATTTGTCCATGCCAGCATGAATGAGCTGTGTGGAAGCCATCTCCACTAGGGTCCTATTTATACGTTCGGCAATTGGATTTTGCCACGGAGAGTCACGACTGGTAATGACCTGTTCGATGTTGAGGTCCCTGCAGAGTGATGTGAAACCTGAACTGGTGTACTCGCCTCCGCCATCGTGTCGCAGTGTGCGCATTCGAAGTCCTTGAGGTATTAGGATTTCTTGATGAAATGCCTTCAGTGTTGTTAAGGCATCTTTTGTTTTCGTTAAGTACACCTTGGTCATTGATGTACAGTCACATGTGTATGTGATGAAGTAGCGTGCACCTCCTACTGTGGGCACCGTCATCGGTCCACATACATCGGTGTGCACGTATTCACCTTTGACCTGACTCCGCTTTCGCTGACTCTTGGTTTTCCTCTTCAGTGTTGGGTTTTTGTGTTGTTTTCCGAGGACACACGAAGAGCAGGTACCGAATCCGTTCTTTAGCTCTGATTGAGTCACTTCTGTTAGTAATCCATGCTGTGCCAGGGTTCGAAGTCCTTGAAGCGATAGATGCCCGAACTTGTGGTGGGCTTCAAGGAGCGGCGATGGAAACTGGGCGGTATTTGCGGTATCCTCAGTAGCTACTGGCATGTTGTCAATAATGTACAATCCACTTGAGTGTAGGTACCCAGTTGCTACATTTTTGAATCCATTTTTGGAGTCTTTGATTTCCAGTATATCGGAGAACTCGGACTTCCACTTGTGTTCTCTCCAAAGTTGACTGGTGGAGATAAGGTTGTGCCGTAGTGTTGGTACGACCTTGACTTCGCCCCAAGGATGAAGGGTCCCTGTTCCGATTACCTCCATTCCTTTCGCGTTTTGGCCTGCCTGACTGATAGGAGGGTGGTTGGTGCTTCTTTGAAAATTTATCACTCCCTCTGGAGAGTTGACTAGGTGAGTGGTGCAGCCTGAGTCTTGGATAAGCACCGTTAGTGGAGTAGTTGCCCATAGTGATTGTGGAGTGGTTACCCATTCGTCAGCTATGAGGTTCTCTTCCTCTTTCAATTCGTCAGCCTGGTTGTCGTCACCGTCAGCTAAGAGAGCATACGGGTTTTCGCTGGTCCAGGATGTAGTTAACAGGCAGGGTTCTTCTTGGGTTGCGGCTGCTGTCACGGTGAGGGCTGCTGTATCTTCGACTTTATCCTTGTGAAGGAGTTGAGTGAGTACAGCTTGCTTTAAGTGGATAACCGTTGCAAGTTCATGCTTGAGTTCAGTGAGAGCACTTTTCTTGCAAGCTTTGAGTCTTTTGCGTCGGTGTTTACTGTCTCCTAACTGTCGACGTTTCATTCTCCAAATGCGGACCCGCTGTTTTCCAGTGAGACAGCGGTGACGTTGGCTTGCCCACCAAAGTATGGAGCTTGGTGGTCGACCTATGTCTGGGTTGGGCACTTTCGCTCTCTGCTTTCGAGTTGAATGTTTGCGATGACCGGAAGCACAATTATCTTTGTTTTCCTGTGGAGTTGAGCTACCCCAGTAGACGTGAGAGACCTGTATGGGTGTATCTGAGTTTGCTGAGGGTACTGGGTTAATGTATGTTTCTCCCCGTGTACCGTCGGTAGCTAACCAACCAAAGTGTTGAATGTCCTGTTGTGTTGAGGTGTCTTCACTTGGTCCATTGGTTGCCACCTGCGCGGATGCTTTCTGGTCCCTGGCTTTCTTATGACATTCGTGCTCATGGTGTCCATTTTTCTTACAGTACGAGCAGGTAACGTCTCGCTTACATACGTTAGCGGTGTGGCCAGCTTTGTTGCATTTGGTGCATGTTACCTTCTTTTTGCTGTTTGGGCACGCTATACTGATGTGGCCCTCTTGCTTGCATTTTCCACAGGGGTTGGTGCAGTCCTGGGCATAGTGATCAGTTGAGTTACAGTTGTAGCACTTTCTGCTGTTCCCAGTGTCGTTGGATTTCGACTCATTTCCTCCAGCTTGTAGGGCTGAGGGTATGAGTTCTCCAGCAGCCTCGCCATTCAGTTCATTTGGAGCTCCAAAGTTGTCTTTGTGATAGCGAATAACTCTGTGGCAGCATTCGACGTATGTTGGTAGTGACTTCTTTGCTCTTAAGATTCGTTTGATTTCGGCATATCGTACCTTTTCGAGTCCCTTGAGGAAGAAGGCTGACTTAAGTGGATCGCTCATGGTCTGGTTGTTGGCACTGAGTCTGGTGAAGCATTGATTTAATCTGTCTATGAAGGTAGTCAACGATAGGGACTTCCCCATTTCCAGGTTAGTAAGTTGTTCCATAACTTCGGCAACAGTGTGTGCTGACGATCCTTGAAAGTGTTCTTGTAGGGTACGCCATATGGGTCCTGGCGTTGAGCCGTCGTCGTCAGCGCGCACAAGCTCGATAAACTTCTTGTCAATACTTTGCTTTAGTAGAGTACTGTGGGAGCGCGTAGGCTCTTTGTGTAGAATTACTGTAGTAGTTAGCGCGTAGCTAAGGTTAGTCAATAAAACACAGGAGCGAGTTTATTCTCGTCCCTAGGATCGAATATATTTCGCCGAAGGGCTTACTGGGTAGCTTACTAGTTGGTAGTTGGTACGGGGTTACTTGAGAGGGTGGCCTACTGGTCTCTCTTGTATTTGTTTATTTGGTTTCGTTGCTTAGCTTCTACTGTTCTCTCACTTCGCTCGAACTTTGCTTCGCACTCGTCGCTAATTTACTTGTCCTTTGGGGTTTACTCTGTTTTACTTATCTAAGTCGTCGAGCTTTTTGTTCGTAACAAAAGGTTATTCTTAAACAGGTCGTGTACACAAGTTGTTTTGAATTAGGTTGAAATTACTTTGTAAATAAATTGAAATTACGTTGTAAATAAATTGAGTAATTGGTTGTGAGGAAAGTTAGGAATGGTGTTAACCTTCCTACGCCTTCTCGCCTACCCCTATGCTACTTTGGGTACCTTTAGGTTACCTCTTAAGCTTGCGTTATGCTTTGACCTTTTATACTTTTGCCCCTCTTCACTTATTTTGGTTGTACTTTCTTGGAACCTTCCCAATTGTTCCTTGCTTTTTCCTCTTTACACCTTTGTCAACCTTTTGGTGTTTTGATTTCATTTTCTCGTCCGCTTAGGCTCCCTTTGTAGCGATTTCTTTGTACTTCCTCCGCGGTTCTTCCTCGAGCTTTCTTTTTATTTTCCTCGTGATTCCTGGAAAGATCTTTCTTTTAGAATTATAATTTAAAATTATAATTCTTATTCTTTACCTTTTTGTTCCGCTGCGGGCTTGCTCCGGGGCGGCTTGTCTGTTATCCGGCTCCTTCCTTCGCGAATAGACACTCCCTCCTTTGAGACAATACACTCGCTCCTTTGTTTTACAACACTCGCTCCTTTGAAAAATAGTCATTCTTTGGATATCATCGCACCCCCTCTTTGCTCTGTCTCTTTTAATATAGGCTTCCCCAATTTTTCGGAGGCCTGTTGATGAATTACGCGCATCGGCCGTCTTTCGATACTTGATACACTCACTACTACACGACCCCTTTCCCGGCCAACCGCCTGAGTTTCGATTTCTCTGGTTTAGGTATATATTTCTTTCATTTGCCCTTTCTGTTAAAAACTCACTTGACTTCCTCCTTCGGCCGATGTCTACCTCGTCCTTTCAACTGGATCAATTTCACCCCGGGACCACTGAACGTGGTAATATTCGTATCTTTGCTTACCGAACCGTGATATTTCCCCCGCGTGTTCTCTGTGGGGCTACCACTCTTCGTGGAACTCCTTGTCGTCGTTCGTTGGATGATCATGGCATCTGCCCTGTTCACGGGTTTAAACCCTCTATTCTGACAAAAGAAGAGGCCAGTACACAGTGTCCTTCACCATTGTGTACCCTCCCTGACTCTTGGTGTAAAAACCGGAGTCATAGGGCTTTTGGCCTAGACTACGCTATCGCCCTTCCAGCTGCCGAGTCCTTGCCAGAACTCGTAGAGGCTGCGGCAGTGTCGGTCTCTTCCTCCGCCGAGGAAGCGATTCCCCCTAAGAACTCGACGTTTACTCCGGCCCGAGCTTGTCGTCGGGATCCGAGAGTGATCCCTGTAAAGGTTCGGGATCCTCTTCCTTCGCCGGGCCCTTCCTCTTCAGCGGATCCAGGGGACGACCTCGCTCTTCCGTGCCCGCCTTTGCCCTGGCTTACTTCCTCTCGCTCCCTTACGGACTATCTGTTCGGGGCGAGCAGCGACGACGAAAGCGAGGCTTCCTCTCCGCCTCCTGCTAAACGTGTTAAGCTGGAGTAACTCGCTCCTCTTTGATATCCGGAGGATCCGGCTATTCCTCTGTTCCTTTTGATGGTTTCCCTTCATTCTTTAGGCTTTGTTTATTTCGTTGTTCTTGTTGAACGGCTTCCGGTGAACATTTGTTCTTTCCGGTAGAACAAATCTTCGAGTTTTTTGAAAACTTCAAAATAGCATTGGGGATTAGTATTTAAAGGTACCAAGAACAAGTTTTTGATTTTTTTTCCTTGTAACGTTACATATTTCCATTTTTAGTATACATAAAATAGTAGAAAACCTTAATATCTTGTAATCCCAACAACTTAAGGATAGAGCTTTTATTACATAACTTAACCCGTCACAAAAGGTTTTTTGACAACATTAAAACAATAATTCACAAAAAAAAAAATTAAAATCACATTTTTATGCTTGAAAAAATGGTAAAACAACTGAAAAAAGACGAGAATTTTTTTTGTTTTTAAATTACATCAACAAGGTTTTAAAAACTTTATAAACGATTTTTA
>JACKZZ010011121.1_pt1 | contig 16490 bp, 12 predicted proteins | sample 8027871 | NCBI WGS metagenome assembly JACKZZ01 (sample SAMN15724774, study PRJNA655200) | protist metagenome | isolation source: fluorescence activated cell sorting (FACS) single amplified genomes of... | place: USA: West Boothbay Harbor, Gulf of Maine | collected 2000-07-19
CTATTTGGTATTTAAGAGGAAAAGATATTAGTTTAGGCCGACCAATTACTAATATTGATATAGTATATTTTAAGGAGTATGTGCGTTGTTTTTTTGATTTAAAATATTACAATATGAACGTGACAGTTGGCGAAATTGAACAACATTCTCTCGTAGCGCAAGATGTAATCAAAGAATATTTCCAAAATAATACCAATCTTGATCCGAAAATGTGGATTTTGAAGTCGTGTACGATAGTTGTAAATAGAGTGAATATAATTACCCAGGTTAGAATCGTATTCCCTAATATTATCATTAATAAGGATAAGGGAATACAGTTGTGTTTATCTTTATCAACGCGATTGGAGAAAAAATTTGGAAGAAAAGGAATAGTTCAGATGGATCAGTACGAAAGTGATTTTGTAATTAGTACACCTGTATACTCCACTAGAAAAATCCAATGTCCTCTTGGACCCTGTTCGAAAATTTCTGAATCTACGTGTAGTGTATGTAATGGAACTAATCGTGTTTTTTGTGGATGCGTTTACTTACCGTATAAATATATAGACTGTAATGGATGCGAGATACATTATGATATATACAACTATGAGTTTTGTATATCATCGTCGTCCATAATACCAGAAATTGAAATAGGACCAGAAACATCTTTTTTTGAACGACCACAATACGAACCTATCTATATACCACAAAAATTGCGATCACGTCACCATCAAGATAAAGACAAATTTCACGTCTATCGTATTGATAGACTATATATGTCTAAAAATATTGCAAGCACTTACCGACTATTAACAGGAAATACGAAATATAGGTTACAGACACAATTTGCCACACATATAAAAAAAATGCACCCTAATTATAAACATATTACAATCAGCGAAATTTATTTAAAAAAAAACTGGTATCACATCAATGTTAAAGACGGTGGAAGTTCGTTTTGTAGATTGTCCGAACCTAATGGTGCGAATCACACTACATGTAGAATATATTTTTTTTACGACCTGAAAACACGGTACCTAACACAAAAGTGTTATCACCCTGGTTGTTATATAAAACAAAAACAATCTAACATAAAAATTGTTATTCCAAATCATCTGATAAACTAAATTAAAATATTATAATAGGAGTTGGGACATAAGTAACTTGGTTTTTTATGCGACAGGTATTTGTTTTGTATTATATAATTATAGAACAGTTATTAATAAAGTCATGGATATATTACATATTATTTGAAATTATTACATTGAGGTCTTAAGATAGACGGTTAAGTAATTTTGAATACCTTAATTGACATCTCTAGATGAGTTTTACATAACCTTTTGACTCGTTTTGTGCAATTTAATTTTCGCACGATTTTCCAATTTAGTATACAATATCGTTTCGTTGTAATGTAATCCTTACATACTATAAATTATATAGAAACGATCCAAAAACACGATTACTTTTTTATCGTGTGTGACACTATATACAGGCTTGTTACAAAATAATTTGTAATAAGTTTCAAAATGAGTAGGTGCTTTGTTATTTTGTTGTGGAATAAATTTATGATAGAGTGATATGTGCATATGTACGGATAGTATTATTGTATGGATTATTTTGATGTCATATTACATCAAAGAGTATACTCACGTGCTGGGCATTATCACAGGTACCATCCATACGTAATAGACTATGCATCGCACCCGTTATTTTTAAACTTGCGTAACGGAATGGAAATTTAATAGCCTACATGTGCGTGTGTGTATTACAACCGCTGTTGTTGACGTCATTAGTATTTAAATTACTACAATACAATCACTTGAACATTAATTTTTTTAAAAATAAATACATGAAAACAAAGTGTATATTTAGTATATTCGCCAAAAATTGTTATTGTAATAAAATGCCATACAATTTAAAAAGGGGTAAAGTAAAATCGACAATCCAGTATTTAGAAGAACATATAGATGAGCTGATACGACGTATTGCGTGTATATTAATGACATTATGCAAGGGTAACATACAAACATCAAAACTTTTTTGCGGTAACTTTATTCCTAACTTATCTATCGTTAAATACTATGAAAGGATTAAAAAATATTTCGAATGTAGTCCGATGGTATATATAGGTTCTATTATATATTTATATAGATATATCGTAATTTCTGGTGACACCGTTAATTACTTAAATATACATCGTATAATATTTATTTGTTGCCTTATATCGGTGAAATATTGGGAAGATAATGTGTTCGGTAACAAATTTTATAGTCAAATTGGTGGAATAAATTTAAGAGAACTTAATGGACTTGAGATTAGTATGTTACAGACCTTACAGTTTAAATTGGATATTAGTACAAATCAATTTCACCATTGTATACAATTTATACTATATCACGCAAATTCTTGTTTTATGTGTCGAAAAAGTATTAAAAAAGATGGGTCGTTGTGATCAAATAGAATATTGAAATTACTTGTAAAATAAATAAAAAAGTAATTTTAAAAGTTAAAAAAAAAATAACTTTATTGTATTATGGTAAATTTATTACGACAATTGTACACTCATGAAAACGGTATTTCTAATCACTTCTAATATTGATACTACTAATTACAACAGTTCATAAATCCAATATACATAATCAAATGAACGTTGTTCTGTTGTCCGTTTTCAAAAACAGGGGATACAGAAATATAACTCATGTACCTAGTATTTGCATAAATAAAATCCAATGCGCTCATTATACAGCAGAGTATTGTAATAATAGAACCTCTATTGTTGAAAAAATTCAATGTTTTGTATTCCCAATTAGTCATTCGATAGGTAAACAAGATGTAAAATCGTTTGAGTGTATTGACGAACATTTAATTTTGATAGGTAATAACATATCTTTTCAAACATCAGCGCATCTAAGTAAGACATATTATTATTTCGAATTTTTGAAACATACTGAAATATCCTTTAATAAAATGGACCACCATCTTGTGCCTATATACAGACTATTGAATCAGAGAGATATCAAATTATTGAAAGAAAAATATCAGGATATTAATAAGTATCCTAAATTGATATATAGAGTAGACCCAATTGCAAGAATTATGGATTTTAGACCAGGTGATGTTTTGGAAGTTATGCGAAAAAACTCAACAGTAATAATGTATAGAGTGGTAATAAATTTAGAAGATTTATCATAGTAAACAAAATATATGTATATAGGTAAATATAAAGAAAATTTACATATAATCCACACGAATGTGTCAATAATACTGTTTATTTATTTTGTGATTGTTTCTGGTACATTTATTTTTTTGATATTCTTCTTTCAGTGACTTTTACATTGGTATATATATTATAACTCGTGTTATGTTTGTGATTTCTTTTTTTGTCTTGTTTTTTAGCCATTAATTTTCCATTACATAAGTCACTCGTAAGTCGCAAGACTTATGAAACGGAAAAAGAGACATCATCAAACTTTGTCTTTTTGGTTATTAAGATGAGATATTGTAACTTAAAGTAGTGTCATTTAAAATGATTTAGTTACAATATCTCATCTTAATAATAAAATGATTTATTGTCACTTACTTGGGCTGTATGATTCGTATAGTATGATAAACTTAGGATTTGTGTAAGTAATTTGTTATTTAGCTTAGAAACTTACTATTATTCTTAATATTTTACCATTATTCTTAATATTTTACTATTATTCTTAATATTTACTATACAATCACCACAAAATCCAGATGACTTCAGTTGAAATATTTTAGTATACAATCACCACAAAATCCAAATGACTTCAGTTGAAAATAAGAAAGTATTGGTAGATGGTAAAGTATACCCAGTACATCTGTTCAATACCAATATCAAAAAAGATGAAGAAAATGAGAAATTTCTAAAACTGATTGGGAAGGAAATCGAGGCTAAAAAGAAAGCAAAAAAGAACAAGAATATAATAAAAAAACAAACTATAACAACAGCTGATGAAATTTGGTTTGATATTCTGCAATATGCTATTCTACAGCAAGTGTCAAAAAGATTTATATCTAAACAAAAATTAATACCAAAACCTTTACTTATTAAGATGAAGGAGTGTAAGAAAGAAATAAAGGCACAACTTCAACAAATCTCTCCTCATCCCGCTTTATTAGATAAAAAGGCAGACGAAATGATAAAGGATTTGGATACAGATAAAGAGTTTTTGGAGAAATCAAAATCTTTGATAAAAAATACATACAAAGAATATCGTACAGAACAAAAGTACATAGGCGATGATAAAAGAAAAGATACAACTTGTCTGTTTTCATATGAAAACGGTAATGTAAAACAATTAGGTGAAGATATACTACAAGATTTTCCATATTTCATTAGACAGAAAGAAAAGTCAATATGTTTTACATATAATCATCACCTACAACAGTTGACTTGGTATGATAAAGGTGGTTATATTGATGAAATGAAGAGATTAAAAAATTTTATTAAAAAAGGTGAGTTGTTTGTCGGGAAGGAAAAAAATGATAAACAAATTAATGGTGTATCGTGGTATTCATTCGCTATTCAAAACGATACATCAGATTTATGTATAGGTAGTTTTAAATTATTTAGTTATATTGTAATTGGTTTTGTCTACTGGTTTCCTAGAAAAACTAATAGAGATAATTGGTATAAATGGCTAAAAAAATAAAATTGAATTTTTGTTATAAGAATGATGAATACAAAGATCCATTGCCCGATTAATTATATACCACTCCGTTACATAAGTCTGGTAACATTTGGTGATGGTGATGCGCCTTGTATATACCAAATGTTGTAGAACTTATGTAACGGAGTGGTACCGAAATATGTGCTCTGACTATGAAACAGAATGAATAAGGATAACAATTTTATAAATTTTTGTATTTTGTACAAAGGCATAATTACGATGATGACAATGATAACGGAATTAGAATAGAAAAGAAGACTATCATAAAAAAATGGAAATGCAGTGGTACAATGAAATTAAAAAGAATATTGATAAGTATGACTACTGTCAATGTAGTCTGTATATTTGTCATATAGGAAGTAAAGATATTATAGATATTAGTTTAATTCAAATAAATGTTTTTATGATGATGGTATGGATACTTACTCAGACAAATGATCAATCCGATGCTAACCAAACAAATGTTAACCAAATAAGTGTAATAAACACACAAATCAAATTTGGGAACAGACCGAACTAATTTACAGCAAATTAAACTCGAATGTAAAACAAATGTTGTAAAGCTTATATCGTACATCGCATCTAAATATTTGAAATTCGCATTTGAATGCTAATTCTTTGTTGGTATAAATAAAAAAATTATCTGTGTATGAGTTGTAATTGCATTTGATATATAGATACTACTAATTGTGACGTGCATGTATGGTGTGTAGCACCCATGTTGGAGTAACCCATATATAGTTTATGGTGTGAATACAATGTTATGTAAGTGTGTGTCGGTGAACTTAATCAGAGCAGCTAGTATACGTACAGACAGTTATAATAAGTGATATTGGTGATAATATTTAGAGACTAGCTGCGAGATAACCTGTATGGTATATATTGTTTCATTCCACATTCCACACTCCACATGTACCTGGGTTTACATACAGTATAGTGAAAGTACTATATGCCAACTACTAGAACCAAATACATAGCTTTTTATACACTCCCCCACCTTTATATGTTTTCATTCCACATTCCACATGTACCTGGGTTTATATACAGTATAGTGAAAGTACCATCTGCCAAACCAGAACCAAATATATGACTGTTATACACGCCCCCATATCTCTATATTTATGGGTATGTCATAATTATATTTGTTTATATATATTCTAAAACAACGATTCTGTGTAATTCAGACATTTTATGTGTAACCTGATCCATACTAGAATTATAAAATTGGTTAAAATATTTATCTTGAATTGTTTTTATTCCGAAGTATTCAAATAACCTTAATAAAAAGTTAAAATTTATTAAATATTCTTTATGACGATACCCAATTGACGTAATATATACATCTATTAATTGACCTGTGTTTAGAAGTATATCGTTACGATATAACGCAGTATAATTTGCTATTTCATTGTCGCGTTCATCTTTTATCGTAACTGGAGACCCATTTATCTGAAACGTTTTATGTAGCCTAGCACCATCTACACCTGAAATAACAATTTTACCGCCGTATTTCAGGAGTCTAGTTATCTTGGAAATTAAATTGAAAATTTGAGTATCGTCTCTCAAAAAATAGTGAATAGCCATTTGTATAATGACAACATCAAACTTACTGTTATTACTTTTACGTACTATCTCATGTACCAATTCTGCGGAATTAATATCCAGCTTACTAAAGTGCATGAGAAAATTGGGGTTGTGTAATTTTATGTAAGTTCCTAAAGCATTTTGGATAGCTTCTTTGTCTATATCTACATAATAGACATAACTCGCTGATAAATGGATGTATTTATATATATCTACACCACGCCCTCCGCACAAATCCAATATTTTATCACCCGACTTTACAATTGATCCGAGTATTTCGAACTTTACACGGTTGTGATGTTTACGAACTGTTATAGATGGACAATTATATTTTGTGTATTTCGTATATTTCCAATAACCCATCACTGTATGGAATATATGGATAAGCTGATGTAAATTCAAATATTATATTGTCCATATATTATAAATTTATATAAAAATACTATCGTATTTAGTATTTCGATCCACCTTCAAAAAAATCAAAAATTCCGCGTCTCTATCTATTTGCTTATTTATTTTTTTTAGATATACGGTGTCATTGTATGTTGGGTTTGTGTATTATTCGGAAAAAAAATATATATATATATAAATGTCACAACAAGATATACTGGAAGATGTGATTAATAATCAAAACCAAATAGATTGTATGGGTATTGAAATCAGTCGTCTTAACAAAGAACTCAAAAAAATACAAAATAGACACGAAAATCTGCTTGACAACAATAAAAAAGTTCAAGAAACTTATGAAGTTTTAAAACAAGAAAATAGTGTTCTTAAAAATGCTAATATCATTTTAAAAGAAGAAATAAGTAGTTTGAAAACGATTACCAATAATAGAGATAAATATATAGAGGAGTTATTACAAAAAAACGCAACATGTGAAGAACAGTCACTGAACTGTAGACAAAATATTAGTTCATTAATGAGTAGTATAAATCAATATAAGACCAATGCTGAAAGATACGAAAAGTTATATCTAGAAACAAACAAAGAAAATAATAGCATGAAAAGTACTCTCAAAGATATTAGATATCATATTTCTAAACAAAAGTCACGATATAAATGCGAGTATATATATACCCCAGAGATGTATAGTGAGTCTATTTTTATGTTTATAAAACAACAAAACATGTATACTGACCAAGTAAAAAATAAAATTGACGATAATAAAAATTTCGTAAGAGCACATGTTTTGAGATTCAAAGAGGAAATTAAAGCTATAATACTGTCTAGATCTACATCTACTTTAACAGATTGTAAGTCTAATCAACAAGCTCGTAGAGAGAAAAACCAAATAGAGAGCGTGTTTTGTATTGCTGGAGATGAAATTTATGTTGATAAGCTCAAGTCAATGATACCTAATATAGTTCGCCTTCACCGTTGACAATATGTGAGTTGCAGTTTTATATTTTATATACAGTAGTAAATAAATATTAAATATCAATTTTGGTATATACGTATACGTTTTTATTAAAAGATTTTTTAATTTTCGATATTAGTCAAGAATTGTTATTACCATTAATTCAGATTTATTCCGATACCAGTGAGGTATTTTTGTTGATATATCCAATTATCTTCTGGAATTGAATTGGATGGTGGGTTAAACTCATAAATATTGAAATTTGCAAACAAATTTTTGTTTTTACTAGAACCGAATACTAGATCGTACTCTGCTGAATCTTTACACCTGATTTCTTTTAAGAAATTCATATAATTAGCTCGAAAATCCTGAAATGTACAATTCTGATCTTGTCCCAGTATACAAGTGTCGCTTTGTATAAATTGACGCATGGGATTTGTTTGATTCTGTAATTCCTCTTTATTAGAATGGAAATATGTAGGTAATACACCACTATCCCATATACCTCTTTTTCCATACAGACGTAATTGGTAATGATAGCAAGATACACATTTCTTTAAAAATGCAGGAAAATCAATATTCATACATCTATCATATAACCCTGGATCAGTATTGTTAACGACTTGATCGAAATCGAAAATAAGGAACCGTCGACTTACGTTTCCTTTATTATCAGGCCAAGGGGGGTATGTATTCCCAGCAAATGCACCAGTAGCTGACCATTGTATTTGAATCGGTTGTTTAAATTTTCGTTCAATAGACATCGTTTCCCCTGATACCATTTGATTCCATCTAGTTTGTGATAGAGTCAGTTTTTTATCTATATCATAACAAATAAACATGTACTTATCGTAGAGGTGCTCAACTGAGAATGTCTGTTGACCTTCACTCATAAGAATACCGACGTCTTCCATACTAAAAAAATTCGTTGCTATTTTCAATAAAGAAGACTTACCTGTACCTGCTTGGCCTTTATATAATGGTAAATATTGCCAATTATCCTTACTTCCAACAGGAAAAATCATTCGACCAATGGACGCATACGACCATCGACAAACATCATCCTCAAAATTCTGACTTTTTAGAATAGTATCACAATTTTCTGTAACAATATCTAAAGGGTCATTTTTTTGTTGTTCTTCTATAGCATACTTATGATAATCGAAAATACTATCAATGAAATGGGACGAAATTGTGTCTATTGGTATATCCGATATCTTATTTGGCCATTTACTATCGTCTTCGTACGGATAAAAAATGTCAACGTCACTATCATATACTCCATTTTTAAAGGAAAATGTCGTTCTCACTCTGCTTAATTCTGGTAACTTATCGTCTTTACAATTTGTTAAATATTCCACTAAAAAACGAAATGTATTTGGTCTATCCGTCAACCAAATAAACATCTGGGAATTTGTTGACCATGGGTATAAACATTCATGAATAAATTCAGATATTTCTTGACTATATTTGTAATGGTATGTAAATCGACCTTCACAATAATAAGGAGCAAATAAAGATGAACTCTGTTTTTTTTTTCTCATGTTTTTTTGTGCACATTGATGTAAAATATATTTAAGCAACTTCTGGTGGGATTTATATTCACTATCTTGAACTTCTGTATAAAAATCTTCCATAGTACCTTTATAATTCTGACAAATATTAGCATTTTGATGATAAGTGTAAATCGCCGCTTCTTTAGCCATAATGACATTATATTTTGCTTTTTTCAACTCGCTTATTATGTCTCTAGATTCATCATCATTCACCCACTCTATTTCTTCAACCCATTCCAGGGCGTGACTTATTAATAGATAATAGGTATTAAAGTTAGTGAGTAAGCTATTGTATTCTGGAAATAGAATAGACGTTCGGATATGTGTCTGTTCAAAGGATAAACTTGTACAAAAACACTCCTTTATTTTTTCTATAAACAAACATAACTGATCTTTTTCCATTCCACTGTGTTCGTGTATACTGTGTTCCAGACACATACCTTCCAGAGATTCTTTGTAATGTTCCGTATCTATATTGTCCATTTGAGTTTATGTACATTACGATTATGGAGAGTAAATTTTTATAAGTATATATCAGGAAGTTAAAATTTAGATTTTCATAAATCAACAAATTCAAAAAAAAAAACAATTGCAGATATAATTCGCAATATTAAAACAAAAACCCAATACTCCATTATTGATGTTCTGTATATCAAGTACCATCAACAGATTACACAATCAACTCTTTAATTTTATTATCAAGGATTGTCAATTGAACAGTTTATGTGAAGATTTTGAACCAACTATTAGTTTCGTTTTAAATTCTGTTTTAACTAAAGTTTTGGGTGTGAATAATGAGTTGACATACTGTAGTGTTATAAAAGAAGTTTTCAATTACATAACAGAAAAACAAAAAGTGAAATATCTAATTTACTTGGAAATGTTACTCAATATATTTTCAGAGGAGTCTGAATCAGTGACTATTTCCGATATATACTTAATAACGAACTGTTTTAATAAATACGAATGTAAGTAGATCGTTTCACATTGGTAAGGTAGGTATACACCATAAACTTAATTATTTGGTACTGTAGTTTTAAACTATTACACCTAAAAAATACATTTAAGTTCAATTATATAGTACTAGAAGATAGTCCTTTGGTTGTTTAATAGGACCAAATAATTAGGTTTAGGGTGTATTTATTAAATCTATGAATAGATCTGTTGATGTACTAGTAATATTTTTTATGTTATTATACTTTAATTTCTTTCTGTTGATATACTAAGTTAGGTACTCATAAAATAATGATACTGAAAATCGTTTGTATAACATGATTATTTAATGATTTCTACTTTTATTTATGTATATGTCGATTCAAATTAATTTTGATTTTCTATATATTATAGAATATCCAATACAATATGTATGGTGTAGAGGGGTATTGTGTTTTTTGTTTTAGTTTTCAGTATTTTTTTCATTAATGAAATTTCCTTTTTTTTTAAGAAAAATGTACGGTCACTTTAGTACTATATCTCTTAATAAATTCATATATGTAATAGGATATTATTTAAATTTAATCCAGTAGGTTCGTTAAAGTGGTAACAGGTATACACTTATAATTCAAATGAAAAGACAAGTCATGACTGTTGCTGAGCACAGAGAGCTCGCTAAGAGGATTAGATATCTGGAACTTATGCGTCATGCACTTATTAATGATTATCATACCAAAAAAGGAACATTCAAACGTAGGAAATATATCTTCAAAGACGGTACGGTGGCTAAATTCTACACAAAACACCTATTCCTGAAACAAAAGTGGTTAACTGGTTTTGGTACCTTTCCCTGTGAGTTTCAAGGATCTATGGATAGTGTATTATTTTTACATCATAGTGAAGACTACACCACAGATGAACTAGTTGATGTTTATTATAATACGCAAGTGAAAGTTCCCACGCAGGATCTTTTTTCATATGAACAAAAGATTACGGAATTTGACTATACAGTGGTGCGTAATCTAAATAAGGACCTGTTAAGTATAATGGAGAAGTGTTTTGATGAAACTAAACATTGGTTTCCAAATCGTAATGTATCGAAGATGAAAGCGTACATAACCAAAGTGAAAGGTTTAGTACAGTGTAATGATTCAATTTAGTATGCTATGCTCGGTAAAGTAGATTATCGTAAGAAATATGTGTTTGATTTATTTTTGTTATATAGTCTTAAAATTTATTTTCTTTATCAATATTCGGGGTAATTTTCGTAAAAAGGCGAGTGACATGCGTTATATTGCTTGTATTTATTTTCCATAATAATATTACTAAATACACTATGAATCACAATCAAGTAGCACATCATTGATTGTGGATTATTGCGACTGTAAACGCTTTAATGATACGTATAATCATATATTGTGACTTCACATCATCTAGTGGGGGTTAAAATTGTTTTTTGGGACTTAAAATCAATTTTTTATGACTTACAATCACTTATTGCGAATTAACATCATTCATTGGGACTTGAAATTATATTTTGGGACTTGAACTACCAAACTATGTTGTCGTATCTCAATAAAATTTTTTTTGTTTTTTTTATCGTTTTTAAAATCATTGTGTACGTCTGCGTTTATTGACCTGTTTACAGATAATTTATTATCTGGTATATACGAAAAGTGACGGAATATTTATATCCACTTTGATATTGATTTATGTCGTTTTCGTGTGACTTGTTTATACTTCTCAGTTACACAATTCTGGCAACATAGGAGCGGATTGTATTATGTACATTGTACCTATTGTTACCAACCTTATGTAACGGGAAGATATTTTGTTTATAATTGGCGTTTTAATGTAACTTATAGTATTATGTGATAAGAGTCCTTCAATCACAAGTGATAAACATTGTACGGTAATGAGTATTTACTTTAAGTTGTATTATACATTAAACAATTAGGGTTATTTTTTTTGTTTTCAATTTTAATCAAATATTTTTTAGGATACGCTTGTGAAAATCAATTAACTGTAGACCGATTTTGTAACAATTGGTTTCACATAAAAGTAACTTTATTGGTACTTGTACCGATAAAAATGACTGAATATTAATTACCTATGATGATATATCTAATTTTTGTATCGTTTCAAGGTTCCATATATAGTGAACTTCTGTTTTTTTTTTGTATTATATATATATATTCAATTATATTTATTACTATGCAAATCACCACTTTTATAATCCGAGTTCCAATTTAACATTTCAGGGATTTCGAAATCAAATTGAAGTGGCTCTATTTTTTTCAGTATATGAGATAATTTGTCAATTTCTTGCTGAAGATCTATTTTCCCATCTGGTAATAAATCACATAACTCTGTTTTCGATTTAATTGTTTCTGTTATTTGACTAATACAGTCATCGAAAATGTGTTTATTTTTTGCCAGTAATTGATAATCCGAATACATACTAACCCACACCTTATTTACATCCTCTTTCGCAATTTGATTGTTTTCTAGATATTGTTTTTTGGCTTTCAAATTCACTATTGTTTTTTTATTATCACCACTAAGTGTTACAATATAATTATTTATAGATAAGTAATTGTTTATGTTAATTTTTGTACTGTCTGTATTATTGTGATTGTAAGGAACCATAAGTCCTCCATTTTTGTTTTTGTCAGGTGTTTTCAGTACCTTCACGTCTTTAATTAAATTTCGCATGAAGTGTATACAATCAACATAAGGTACATCATTCTTGTTTTGTTTATCTATATCTCGAGTACGTTTTAATAGCCAATCATCTTTTTTCAACATATCGTTACCTAACATACCTGTTTACTTTCGTGTATTTTTGAAAAATCGATATTAAACACAGGTTTCCTCTTTACCTATTAGTATTATCTTATTTTTACGTTGAAATTTTTGCATTAACGGTCTTTTATTATCTTTGAAAGGTGTAACATCAGTAATCATATCTTTTTTTTTTGGCTAAAGTAATTGGATTTCGCGAATTGTCTGACTGAGTCGAATTGTATATTGTTAAACTTAATGGGCCATGGTATATTTTTATAAAAAACAAAATCACCAGGTTTGTCAGGTGTTTGTGTATTATCAATCCAACATAACCCATTATTTGTAGTACAGTATGATAAAATACAATGAAAAACATCTAATTCACATAAATTACAATATTCGTTGTATATTTTTTTTATATTATTCAGATTGTTTGTGAATAAAACCCCTAAATAATCCAATTGATCTCTGTTCACTGCATGCATCTGATTGAGGTATTGTGCTAATATGATTATAAACATACCGTAATGTCTACCATTACTGAGTAAGTCTTTCATAATTTTACTGTGCATAAAGCTTCTATCGGCTCCACAATCATCGAAAATAATCGTTACAGCAGCAGATACTGGTATTTTTTTTTTACGCACATTATATCCCGAACATTTATTATCTTGATATGACCTGATTTCCTGTAATTTACATATACTCACATCCTTATCATAAATAAACAAAGGGGATACTACTTCACTCCATTCTACTTGGTTATCTTTATTTCCGCAAATTACGACGAATTTACCACATTTATTTTTAAAGGACTGTAGTATATACTTAGCCCATGTTGTTTTACCGGTCCTACGTTTACCTAATAAAGCAATCGACGAAAACTGACAGATTTTATCAAAGTTTGCTTCTTTAATAACGGATGTTATTTGTTTCATTTATTCATTGTGTTTTTGTTTACTGTCGTAAAAATTTTTCACACTGCGGAATATTTATACGCTGAGGAGGAGGCAGCTGAGGAAGGCGAGGGAAGAAAGGGTGGTGTTGAGAGCACAGAATATCAAGCAGAGCGTACCGGAAGGAAGGCATCTTCGTAGGGTTTTGGATGTTGCTTCGGAAAAAAGTGCTTCTGCGGTGTTTTCTGCGCATCCGGTGGAGGAATACGGGTTTTCGTTTCGTGCAAATAAAAAAATGTTTTTGGTACGATCGGTCAACATGAGCTACTATATGCGTATTATGTAAAAAAAAGGGTGGACGAGCTCGAATAAGAGTTACACCAGATATATATATATCTACATTGTACATAATAGTGAATATCTGGTATTAATTCCATAAACCCTTTTCTAAATTACAATTCCCACGGACATCATATATTCATTTAACATGGAGTAACGGTACTGTAAACACCAAAAACGAAATCCATGTATGACTTGTAGTTTTTTGTGCTACCACTAACAGGTTCTAATCATTATATAATTAGACAGTATTTCTTCATTACATAAATCTGGGTATACGAGCGTAAAGTAGTAACGTGTAGAGTATGTACTGCAATAGTTGAAACCATACTTACGTAACGGACAGGTAGTTGTTTTATGTCAGTTATATACGGAATAACTTTTTTTACAAGTAACTTGATTGGATAACTACTTATTGCCCATATACTGTGTATTCTTTTTTTTGTAACCCCTGTGTTATCTTTGATATTTTTTTGTCTATCACAAAATTAGCTATCAAGAATATGGTTAATAATATTATTTGGGTAGCAAATACGTAATATTAAAATATTTGTCCGGATTTATCATTACATGGTTGTAATTTTCGAGTGTATGTAGAAATTGTACAAATAAAGGTCTATGAGCGTGTAAGTTATTTCAATGAACTGTGTCTGTTAATTGATATTTATAGTATTTATTTTCAAACTTAGTAACTCGACTATATGTAAATTTCTCCAATTGAAGGTGTCTGTTTAAATGACATATTATGCTATTATTGTCAACTCAGTTATATGTAAATTATTTCGATGAAGGATGTCCGTTAAATGATATTTATACCATCATTTTTCCAAGGGTATCAGAGTGTTCTTATTTTTGGAGAATATTCGATTAGGTGTTTGTGCATACATCCGATTAGGAGACCGTAAACGAAGTTATCCCTTGTTGAATTTATACTAAAAACTGAATATTATCATAATAAACTGGTCATACGCAGAACCAAGACTCTAAACTTACGAGTTACTCGACTAAAACCAGGCCTGGAATGGAAAACAAGAAGTTGTCCTTTTTTTGTGCTCGGAGTTTTCAAGTTCCCCAAATAATTTTATCCCATAAGAGTATTCATAGTCGTACAATAATTTGAGAAACAAGGAACCTTTGGCCGAAGTTTTGAACCCCCCATACGATAGAACTAGAAATATTCAGTTAAGTTCACTATGGAACTAAAAAAAAAGACAATTGTTAATGATTCTGAATTATTTCGTGCCCGTTGTCCTGTATACCACGGTGTTTGCTCAGGCGCTCCGTCAGAAGTTTCCGTCTATGAGTACTTTAATGGTTGATAAACTTTTCTATCATGTTGGCAAACTTATCGTAGCAATATGGTTCTTCAATGAAGTTGTTCTTTTTTAATACATCATATACATGTTCACGCAGAGAGGTTATATCTCACATTTCTAATCTTTACACCATATGCTACAATGTAAGGCAATTGTTTCATGAAATGGTATTTGCTAATTGTATCATATGGATTTTTATAGGTTTTATCTGTATTGTAGCACATTGTAAGACTAGCACCTGATTCACAAATTGGACCTTTACATCTATCAATATCCTCGTCACTACCAGTCTACATACCAGAATAGTTTTCGTCCCCATTGGATCAATCCACCACCTGCGTGTTTTTGAATTTGGTGACTAAACCCATCATATCATCCTCATTATCCGATACATTCATCTGATATTTATTATAATTATAAATATTTAAACATCTATAATTATTTTTTAAATGTAATGTACTAAGTAGAGACATCGACTTCAAAAAAACCTGTAGGATGAGCACCAATATGGTCAGTTTTTGAACTTACAAAAAAAACTACATGTTGCTGTAATTTTATTGCTCCCAGATTAACACCCAACTAAAAAAAATCAAAAAAAAATTGAATTATTCCAATGAAGGATATCATGTTTGTAATATTTATGATAGTATTTTTTTTCCAATTTGTTATATTTATTTTATACCACTGCGTTACATAAGTATGGTAATATTTGGTAGTGTTGGTGTACTTCCTTTCCCTTACATATACCAAATCTTGTCATATTTATGTAACGGAGTGGTACTTTCGTAATATATATAATTCGGTTGTATTTTCAGAAAAAAACACTCAATACAAATTTGTTCCTCCAGGATAATTTTATATATACATATAAATTTACTGATATATTACGTAATTAATTGATCATCATTATAAATAAAAATAATATTGTAATATCATGATCACAGATAACGACTTGCAACATGTACCTATAAAAAAAAGGAAGTTGTCGTCCGATTATCATACCAAAACAACTCTAGATATCGATATCTCAAAAACAAAGAGATACT
>JACKZZ010013395.1_pt1 | contig 16488 bp, 23 predicted proteins | sample 8027871 | NCBI WGS metagenome assembly JACKZZ01 (sample SAMN15724774, study PRJNA655200) | protist metagenome | isolation source: fluorescence activated cell sorting (FACS) single amplified genomes of... | place: USA: West Boothbay Harbor, Gulf of Maine | collected 2000-07-19
GGGAACGCCTTGCGTCTTCAGCATGACAGGAGGCGGCTGGAAGTGGGAAGGAGCATGACAAATCGCCTGCAAACGAGCCTACAACTGCGGCTCTTGGCCTTTAGCATTACAAGTCGATTTGTGTACTCAAATACAGCATCACAAATTTCGTTTTCGATATGGGGAGGGGGGATTTTTCCTTTTGATAGGATTGCAGAAAACTTCAGCACCAGATCATGCATTCGCATTCCGTGTATTTCGAGTGGAGAATATCTCAATCCGCGCGCCTCGAAAAATGGTTCCTCCGGAGCCGGGCCCGCCTGGGAACTATGGGAAAGGATTGCTCCTTTCTGCCATCCGCGAAACCCGACCGGGTTGCCAATCGAGTGTTCCAACATTGTTTCTTCCGCATAGAAAAGCAGAGGCGTATCAAAATGAAAAGTGCAGCCCCACCACCAGAAGTGACGGAACAGTTTGAATTGCTAATTTTCATCGTCCCCAGGGAAACTTTTTGCAATGCTCTGGAAAACAAATCATGCCAGGGGGATGATAAACGGAACGCGACGCGCTTTGTTTTGGGGTCTCCTAAAGCCATTTATACGACTTCAATTAGACGATTATTGCTCTACTATCTGGCGCTGTGCCACACAGACTTCCGCTCCTCTGGCTTGAAAACCTGTCATGCTGATACATGCAAGGTCGGATATGTTTCCAGCATTGAAAATTTTTGCAATACAAGTACTTCGACATTTGCGGTCGCGCGGGCACTTTTCAATATGGTACGGCAAGCGAAAACGGGAGGTAGACCAGCCTTCGAAACGGCTTAAATCTCCCGTGATGGTGATCACGCGCAAAAACGTCCCCACCCCATATTTGTCATGAAGGAATTTTTGCACCGCCCCACGTTCTTCTGCAACAGGTCCACATGGTGTCTCATGCGCAGCAAACTCCATGAGAACAGGAAGCATTTTTTGATGCTAACTATCCGGCAAGTTATTGTCAACCTCATTCAGGGTCGATTTGTGACGCAACTGCTCCGGCTGACTGAGACTTCTACACAACCAGAGAGGCAAACTTTTCACGCAAAACAGTCAAAACGAAAACATGCAGTTCTTGGCTTGTGTAATGAACTGCCATATGATCTTGACGTCTATGTTGAATCATGGGCGGGACGTTTTTACTCAGGATAAAGGTCCATTCTTGCACCTCCCCCGGTAACTCTTTAGAATACTCTTTTTCGTGTAACACCCTGTGAGACGTCTGGCCCGGCGACCGCAGGAGAACCGGTTCACTTTCGGGACGTCTCCCCCAAGGGCGGCAGGAATAGGTCTGTTGTGCATTCAGTAGAGCCTTGTTTTCCGTACCCAACGGTCGGGGGACCGCGGTGCGTTTACTGACCTTGTTCAGCTGCGCCACCGTCCGCCGGCTCTCTTCCCGCGCCAGCCCCTCCTGCAGCACGCCATCTAAAAACCCGCGGCCCAGCTGGGACAGTACCCCATTTTCGTCTCTCAGTCTCACGTGCTTGCTCGGAATCGTGCCCACATAATCGTCGAGCCTTTTTTGTGCTCGGGCCCGCAGCTGCTCCCGCGGCAGATCCGCTACAGCTACTCCGGCGGCGAAAGGGACGATATTGGCGACGATTTCACCGTGGCCCCAAATTTCTAGAGAAGAAGAAGTACGGGAACAAGCGGACGCGGGCCCGGACGTGCAGCTCCCACATTTACCTGCGCTGCCCATGGTCGTTTCTACGAATTTTTGCTCTTCTCCCCCCTGCTCGCCTACAACTTCGCTCACTTTGAGGGCTCCGAGCGTCGCAGCTAGCTCCGCTCCTACGTCCCCCTGGCCGCGTCCTCTTGCGTCTTCCCTGTCCTTGGCAGGAGCCCCCGAGACTTCTTTGGTACGACGAGACGTTGGTGATTGAAAAATTCGCGGAACCGCACTGCTGGACCGGCTCCGCGGCGAGCGCCGCCCGCGCGAGGTCGAGGACCTCGCCCTGGATGTGGGAAGAGCAGCAGAGCTGCCTGGAGGTGTAGTAGCACCGTGGTCCGTTCTTTCTTCATCTGTCCCACTACTTTCGGTTCCGTCATCGTCCCCGCTCTGGTCGCCTGCGAGTAGCAGAATCTGCGCTATGAGAGTGCACGAGGACTCCCCTACTTCCCCAAATAATTTTCAATGCAAAGTGTTTTTTTTTTTCAGTGCCGGCCAACACAGCACTACAAATCTGTGTGAATTTGTCCTGCAGACCCTCCGCATTCATCTTGTCGACGCTTGTATTGCTGTTCATGCTTTGTAAATGAGGGGAGGGTTGTGGAGTCGTGCACTCGCATATGCGCCGCATCTTCTTCGTTCCCACGTGTAAGCCGTAGCGCGCTTTTAATTGCCTCATCACAAACCTCGTTGCCAACAATCTCGCGCAAAGACGCCACCTTGGTCGGATGGTCAGGAGGAAGAGCCGCCGCCGAGCGCAGAATGCTATCGTCCGGAAGAAAGTCAACATACGACGAGAGAGATGATGCGCTGCCTGCGCTCGAACTTCTACTGGAGGCTCCGCCAGAAAAACTCCCCGCGGCGACAGAGACAGGACAGCCAAGCAGAAACCCACAGGCAAGCAAGCCGGCTTTACTCGTTCGCAAACGCAACATACTTTCTGGAGGTGTGTGAATTTTTTTTGATGCAGTAAGCACTTGCACTACAAGTGGAAAAATTCAAGCAAGCCACTACTCGAATTCAGGTATTCCAAATTGACGAAGATACTGATATCCCGATGCGTTAGCAGACGAGAGCAGCTCACAAACTACACCACCTTCGAACGGAAAAACAAAAAAGTATAAGTATGCGCAAATTTTTATTGTGAATTTTAAAGTACTCACTTGACGTTTTGTATTCAAAGCCTGACTCAGAAGTAGAAAAGCATCGGCAGCTCTTGCATAATATACAATCTCACAGATGAATACTGTAACCGAGGACAAGGAAAAAAAACCAGCTGCAGCTCCGTGTGTTCGCTATTCGGAATGAATTTCTCATTATCTCATGATCATCGATGAAAATAATTTGATCGCCAAAATTCGTGACCGATCCGTTGGAGAGGATCGACATTTGTGCGACTTTGCCAACATAGATCTTTACGGCAAGTTGAGCCGCGATATCGATATGAACTTTCCATGATCACGAAGATGATCTTCTCGCTGAAATTTAGATTCCGTATAGATCGCTTCGATCTGTAATTTAAAGCCAGGCTTTGTCGTCGTCGTTCATCGACATCGGGTTGAACAACGAACAGCAGCACGCCGGGGACTAAAAACTACACGATGATCTTTGTAGCACAGACCTTCAAGGTGCAGGCGTTGATGAAGTAGATGTTTTTATTTTCTTTCATGTCCTCGTCCTTGCAACGGTGTCCATCGACGTGGTCAAAATCCCATTTACTTGAACGACGCCATACTAGCAATTGGGCACTTAGCTGACGGACACCTCTACTTGGTTTTTAAAGAATCTTCACACTCCACGAGGTGGTGGTCTTCGTCGTGTTCATACAGAACCTAAATTATACACGACGAAAGCAAACAAACCAAAACTTCCACTAGCAGTAGCAGTAGAGATAAATAAATTTAAATTCTTGATGTAGCTCTGGCCAGCTCCATTGTCATTGAAGCTGGTTACTGGCTTCAATGACCTTGTAGTGCCAGGTACTCCAATGTGAATGTCTTGCCAGCTTCCCCCCGACATTATGGTCTTAGTCGTCCCAGTACCTGACAAAAGCAAGCCATTGAAAATGCTGGCTTCTTCATCCACATACTTACAGTCATGGCCCCCTTGTGCCCAATTGTTCTCTAGATAGTATATGTAGAATATTTCCATGCGCCGACAACTAAGCCGCGAAAAAACAAGATAAAGATCGACAGTTGCAAACCGTGAGCAGTGCTGTTTTGTTGTATAAAAACTTGTATGAAAAAAAATCTGGGCGCACATCAGCGGCCGCCAGCAGTGCGACCTTAAATATAAATTTGAAGCTTTTTTTTCGTGGACGAAATTAGTTTTTACAAAAGGAAACAAGAAGTCATAAAAGCGGCATGGAAGGATTGCTTTGGCGTCTGCTATTCTTGCCGTCTTCGCAACTTCGTTCTCCGCTCTGTTTTCGTTTAGCATGCGCCCGCTGGATCTGAAGTGTATTAAATTTAAAGTCTACGTACTTTCCAGTGCTTTGCCAAGGTACTTACTCCTCGAAGTATGCTTTTTTACTTCCGATACTTCATCCTCGTCCGCATCTCATCAGGGCGCGCAACCCTATCAAATGCAAAAATGTCTGTGTCTGGAAACTTGTAATGCTAAAAATGAATGATAGACGCACTGCAATACGCAGCTATGCATGACAAATTTTTTGACTGCCATGTCTTACGTATTCCGCATGGCAAACTGCGTTTTTGCATGACAAGTAAGAGGGCCTTTTCGTGCCTATGCAGCACAGATTCTCGAGTCATGCCAGACAAGCATGACAAACTTGCATTCTTCCAGACCCAGACATTTTTACAGTTGATAAACCCCGACGAGGAGCATTTCTTCCTCCACTTAGGCGGGCGAGCAGACGGTCGCCTCGCACCCAGCACTGTTGAAGTAATTACAGGTGTCTCCTGGAAATGTTATTCCCGGAGGACCCCTCCTTGCACAGCGAATAAAGGTGAAAACCCCGTCTCCCTCCGCAAGCAGCCAATTGCGCGGGTAGCTCATCCGATTCTCATATCAAATGTAAAAATGTCTGGGTCTGGAAGATTCCGAGATTTGTCATGCATATTTCGGATCACGCAAATGGCGTCTGATGCGGGCAAAAGCATCACAGGTTTTGAGCACGCCTCGTGATGCTTGTCCCGCATGAGAAACTCTCTACTTGCGTCCCAAGAAATGGACAGCTTTTGGCGCTCATGCAACACAAATCTTTGTGTGTTCCAGAGTTTGCATCACAAGTTCCAACCCTTCCAGACCCAGACATTTTTACATTTGATATCTCAAGAGCTTCAGCATTGGCAAGACTCTGCAACGCGTCCAAGCTGAGGGGGACCGAGGAAAACTTCAGCACCAGATCTTCGCGGGCGCCGTCAACATAATACTCTAGCCCGCTATGGATGTGTCAGGATCGAAATCGACAAAGTCGAAAAATTTGTGATGCATAAAATGTAGGGCACTGAACGCCTGTATTGGGGAGCAGGCAAAAGAGGCCGATTGTAAGCCTGGTTAGGGGTGTGAAATGTGCTGCCATAGTAGCATGGCAGGAGCTGTCTTCTTTGCCCAAACAGCACGACAGACTGGATTTGGGTGCTCCCGAAATTTGTCATGCGCCGCTCGGAAACTGAGGCTCCAACTGGTATCGATTTTATGCATCACAAATTTTTCGATTTTGTCAATTTCGATCCTGACAGTTCCATACCCGCGCGCCTCGAAGTACTTTTCATCTCTCTCCAAAGGAAAACTGGTAGGCCGCCCAAGTTCCCGTCTGAAAGCAGCCGCATTTGCTTCCGCTCTGCGTCGAAACCCCTCCGGGGTAGCCGAGGACTCCTTCATCTCCTGGTCCGCGGCAAAAATCAGCGGAAACCTGTCTTTGTGGAACGACCCCGAAGATGACGACGCTTCGAGATGGCTTAAATCGCCCGTGTATCCTAAGGAAAAGCGTCCCCACGACCCCATAGTTGACGCCATGCACATTTGCATACGCAGCAACGTTCTTTACGATGCGCATTTCTCGTTGTCCTCTTTTGTATAGATAAGTTTGTAATGCTGTATAACACGAGAAGCAGATGTTGAATTTGCGACGCCGCGGCTGTCCTCCTCGCAGCTAGCCTGCACTTCTACACTACAGAGAGAAGCTTGTCATGCGTGACGCGCAGAGCTTTTGGATTTAGGTTGCGAAGTTCCCATCTGAAAAATGTATTGGGTCCACCTCGTGGAGACGTTTTTACTCAGGATACCGTGAAGACCCAGTGTTGCCTCTCCGGTAGCTTCTTGCTGTACTCCTCCCAACCGAGAATCATCTGCTCTAGACCCGTCCGTCTACTGCTGAACGACTTCTGGGGGCCGAAGGACGGCCTCGGTTCCTCGAGGAAAATCTCATCTGTACTGTGACTCCCCCAAGGGCGGCAAGCATACGTCTGTTGTGCGTCAAGCGCTTGTTTCCCGGCGGCGCCGGTGGACGCGGGAAAGAGGGGCGAAGTGTCCTTGTTCAGCCACGCCACCTTCTTCCGTCCGCCCGGCGAGGGCTTTTCGTTCAGCGCGCCAACCAAAAACTCGGCCAACTGCTGCAGTAGGCCGCCGCTCTGTGAGACTTCTTGCTGGCTCAGATTTTTCGCAGCCACGCGTCGAAAATTATCGAGCCTTTTTTGTGCTCGGGCCCGCAACTGCTCCCGCTCAAATCCGACGGCAAAAGAAACGATATTCGAAACGATGTCAGCGTCGTCGAAAACAGCAGTACTAGAAGTGCCCTCGTCCGTAGCAAGCGCGGGCGCGACGGAGGAGGTGCTAGTGCTCCGACTTGTACTTGATGCAGAGGCTGTTCCGCCGGAAGAACCTACCCCCGCAGCCGCGGAGAAAGGACAGCGAAGCAGGAAACAGCAGGCAAGCAAGCCGGCTTTGATGCTCGTTCGCAACAGCAACATACTTCTCGATCTGGAGGTGTGTGATAATTTTGTATGAGGAAATAGAAATTAACGAAGATACTGATATTCCGATGAGTATAGAAAAGAAAAGCAGCCCACAAACTGAAAAACCTTAATACGCGAAAAGTTCTATACAACTCACTTGAAGTTTTTTACTCAGGGCCTGACTCAGAAGAAAAACAGCGTGTCTTGCAGTATACAATCTTACAGAATGCTTTGCGTTTGCGTAATCGACAAGGATAGAAACCTGCTCCTTTCAATTTCAATTTATTCACTGGACTGGACTATGGTTGGCGGTGGCCTCTTCGCCTATGGCTCGATCAACAGGGGCAGAGCTCCGCCTAATTACCCCAGGCTCACGAATACCAAATGGCAGCGTGGACCCCAACCTATTTACTCACTCACGAGAGAATCTCGCGAGACTCGTACGATTCTATTTCTTAAAAGAGGAGACAAAGTGCGAGGAGACTCGATGTTTATAACCTTGCGCGCGCAAGGGCTATCTGCGCGAGGCGCAACAGTTTAGCGCCAAAACTTACGTGTGATCCATCGCTAGTCGGAATGAATTTCTCACAATTTTTTATGATCGGTAAAGATTCTATTGCAACAGAAAACTCGCGACCGAACCACCGAAGGGGATCAACATTTTGCTGGTTTATCAAAGAACTTCATCACGGCAAGAGCCGCGCCAGATCTGAAATTCAAATTTCCACGCTCATGACAATGATCTCCTTCTTGTCCTCGCTGAAATGTATTGATTCCGAAGGATCGGCTCGACTCAGAAGGTGTAGTCTCATTTCATTTCATTTCATTTCATAGGTGCTAATCTGACATTCAAATCACATTAAGACCGACGGGTGATCACAAATTGAAAACTCCTCGAGTGTTGTGCCCCCCGTCGGGCTTTGCCGGTCCCAGCACAGCTTGATTCTGCTCCGCTTGATTTTGGCAGCACGATCTAGTACTTCATTTGGTTTCGCGTTCATTTGCGGTGGCCATTGAAACACTTTTTGTACAGCAGCACGTCTTGTTCTCCACCATCTAATTGCATTTACAACATTCATTTCGCCATAGACAATACGCTCCTCCGTTCAGATTTTTAGTTAGATAAACAACATTGTCGTCGTGTGTGATCGATGAATAAACTTGATGAAAACGGGTCTTGTACTCGCAAGATCTGAACCAGATTCAGACCTGATCGCAAATAGCTTTGATGATGAAAACGGTTTTTTGTGTATTAGTTATTTTTCCGCACTACATCAAGTACAATGTTGAGGAAATAGACGTTTGGATTTGATGAATTGATTCAAAACGAGGATACTAAAAGCGTTCTTGCTAAGCAAGATAGTTGTGCACACACTTCATCAGCTGCACAGCTTGAGCCAGCTCGTCTCGCAGGTCCCGTACATCGCAGCTCCTCGTCGTCCTGGTGCACTTTTTCAGCTTCTCACTCCTTGCCCTCAACCGCGGTGGTGACCGCCTTGGTTGCGCTGGCCTTGGAGTGGATGGCTTTGAGTTTGGGCATCACATCGTCCACAAGCTGTGAGACGTCGGTGGCCGTTTCTACCTCATCCTCGTCCTATGCGTTGCAATTATCGATCTGGGTCTGGATTTGTGATGCAAGAGTTGAAGCAGAAGGACAACAAGGATTTATGATGCCTGGAATGCGATTGGCCAATGTTTTTGTCATGCCGTGAAATACTAAATCAGCTAGTCATGCGGCTTACGGTTACGAGTGAGTCTGCAAGAAGCCTCGCAAATTTTCTCATGCTGGTGTTGCGCCGGACAAGCAGCTCCTCCTCTGCGATTCAACTACCAGCAACAGTATGTCCAGTGGACCCAGAGAAAGTAATTTGCAATGCATACCTCCTCATCCGGCACTACCTCGCCCCAGTACTTCTCCACCAGCCCGGCGGGCATGCGGGCCCGGTACTTCTATCCTGTGTAAAAACATCCCCACCCCATAGTGGTCATGCAAATCCGCCATGTACAGGAAGATTTGTAATGCCCATCTCCATGACAGGCATTTCCAATCCAGTGTTGGCATTTGTAATACTGTGAACAGGAAGAGAAAGCGACCTTCTCACGCGGCTTCCCTTGCTAACCAGCACTACGCTGCAGATGGAAACTTGTCATGCGCAACTCCTAAAACTTGGAGACTTGCATTGCAGATTTACCAACTTGACTATGAGGTGGAGACGTTTTTGCTGAGGATAACTTCTCCTTTTTCGCCAAAATCTTCATCAACCTCCGGCATCCTGTGAAAAATCGCCCCCACCCTAGAGTTGTAATGCAAACCTGCATGATGACAATCCTTCTCATGCGAAGTAGACCCATAAGACGAATTTTCTAGTGTTGTTTTGAGATAATCTGTGATGCTCGTATCAGCATGATTAATGCGAGATCTGATTGCGAGGCTGTCATGCGCAACAGGCAAAGCTTATTGATGTATCTAGCAGATTCCCCATCTTGACTATGGGGTGGGCACGTTGTTGCCGAGGATACCCGGTCTTCCTTGCTCAGCACCGCGTTGGGCTCCTCGGAGAAAAACAGGTTTGGCGCGCGATCCCCCGTGTAGCCCTCCTCTGCCAACATTTCGGCCACGTTATGCACTGCAACTATGTCTGAGTCTGGAGGATTGAGGGAGTTTCTCACGCAAGTTGTACATGACCCGCGATGCCTGTCATGCATGCTGCATGCATGCCCTAGCATCACAGCTTTTGCGGAGGCTTGCCCAGTCCCATGCCTATCCTGCATCAGAAATTCCGTTTCCGTCTCCCGGTGGCAAAAACCTTGAGACATTTAATTTTTTGCTGCTAATGCAATACAGGTTTTTGCATGATGGAACATTTGCATCACAAGTCCCACTCTTTCCCGACCCGGACATATTTGCAGTGCATACACGTTCATCTGGAACAATTTCTCTTCCCGCTCCAGCTTTTTCGCCCGGTCGCGCAGGACGGACAACGCTTCCCGAAATTCCAAATCGTCCACAAACTGCTCAAAATCCAGCGAGGACGCAAAGTCAAGCAGCTCCTCCGGGTCTTCAGCCGGTTCTATTGGAGGAACTTTTCCAGGTTCGTCTTTCGAATCCCCCTCCGTTTGCTGCGTGGTGCGGGTCAGGTTCACTGCTTCCTCAACTGTTGTGGAGGATCATTTGACTCATTTACGCTAGTAGAAGATTTTCTTGAAGAAGAAAGCACACGAAAATGAAGAACTCTGTCATGCGTAAATCCCTATCACAGAGCAATTTTAATTTTTGCTATACAGATTCGCTTGTCCCATCGCTCCTTCACCCACAGTGGTATTGACCTCTTCTTTGCACTCTTCTTTTTCTCGTCGGTTGCTTGGTTCATCATGGCTCGCACGTCCGTTCGGTACTTATCCGCGAGGGCCTGGGTAATACTAATAGTCATGTTGACGACATGGGATTTTTCTTTTGCACTGGTTCTTGTTTAGATTCATTGTAATACCGTACATACGCTGACACATGACATTGACAACCCGTTTATTCAAGCGTTCGCTTGATAAAAGCTACTCCATGGTGTATCCTGCAAAACAAATCATTACGAGGTGCTTAGTTACCTTCAACCGCACTTTTTTCTCTTCCGCGCTAACCTCGTTACTTATCTTTTCTTCCTCCACCTCCTTTCCACGCTTCTCTAAACTTTTCAACCAATCTTTATGGTTCTCATATATCTTGTTTTTCGGCTTGGCCGCTTTCGGCGAACTCGCCCGCTGCCTGTCTACGATGGTTGCGCCCTTGTTGTACGGGGGTGGTACGTATCAGCTGCAAAAATGTCTGGGTCTGGAAGTTTGTCATGCACTTCTTGCATCACCGGCGATGTCTGTGATGCCTGCCCGAGCATCACAGCTATTGTGGCGGCTTTCTGATGCCCATACTGCATGACAAATGCCTCTTCCGTGTAGCAAGAAATACGTCTCTGTTCCTGTTCCCGCTATGCAGACTTTTTAGAATCCACATGCAGCATTACAAATCACATCCTTGCAGACCCGGACATATTTGCATTTGATAGTACGCCGACGGGCTCGTGGTGGCCGACGGGGACAAAGGGTTTTGAACTCGATTCTATCATACGTAAAAAAGCCCCCACCCCGTAGTCAGAACTGAGCAACACAAACCCAGAACCTTTGGGAGCAACGCATGACAAATTCCAGTCCGTATTGTAGTGCAGTTTAGCAAGTGCAGCCGCGTCACAAATCCATCTGCTCATCCTGTTTGTTTACAGCATTACAAATTCCACCACTCGACTGGAAATGTTGCCTCTCATGGAGATGAGCATTACAAATCTTCCTGTAGTCGCAAATCTGCATGACAACTATGGGGCGGGGACGTTTTTACTCAGGATAGATTCGGCAACTTGTTCTGCGCCGGGGCGGTTGCAGAGCATAACGCCCTTGTAATTCCCGAGCCCCTCCGCGTCTTCCGGCATGGTTTTTGTTCAGGTTTTCGGCTTGTGTGAAATTATTACATGCGTTGTACTATATGGCAGTCAGTGCTGTTCTATTGATGCCATTGCTTCTTGGCCCGCTTCTCTCGCTTCCCACCTCGTCGGTGCGTGCAACTATAAAGAGCCCCTCTGTGAAGTCCGAAAAAAAACACCTGCGCAGGTACAGGAAGCTACACTTTTGTGCAGCTAGGAATTTACGATGTGGCTTTCTTTTCCCCCCAAGCGCTTTCTTTCTGGTGGGACAGAATAAAAAGAGCAGCACAGCTCTCTCTCTCGACAAATCGCAACTCTTTTCAAGAAGGCGAGAAACGAGAACGAAGGTGACCGCTTGTACGAGGCCCCACCCGAACACGCTAAGTATATGAAGTCCAAGAACGTTGCTTCTCTATTGACACGAATAATATCCCCAAGTGACGATGATCAAGTGTTTAGCGACCGCTTTGTACCCCGGTAGACAATTACGGACACGACGCAGAACACTGTCGTAGGTAACCAGCAGCTTGCTGGTCTCAAGAATTGAAGCACAACGAACCGCAACAGCGGTTCGTCGCTGTTGGACCACGATGTTTTTCTCTTTATCGAGGAAAGAAATTATGATTTATAGATTCAAAATAGCCACTCTTGTATGGATTACCAATTCGGAATTTGTGAAAGTTTGCTATTACGTTTTTGTCGAATGTTGGGTCGGGTTTTCTTCGGTGTGACGAGCAATGTGTCCACAGAGGGTGCACCAGAATGGAAGTCCCTTCACTGAAAAACAAGTATGACATGTCGCCCTAGCTTCGGTTTCCAACGTGGCCTGAGCAACAAACCGCCATCCTGCACAGTCGGCAGTTGCGGATCCCGCCTGCTTCTTGGAAGCAAGGATGGTGCGTGTACTTACCTTCACCGTGCGACGAGTCTCCTTAGATTCTTAAAACAAGCGGTACCTCCTTCTAGCGTGCCCGCTGCGGCATCGCGGAAAATGGCAATAAAATAAGAATTTTTTGGAAGATCAGATGATAAAAAAGCCACTCGATTTTGTAACGTTTGTTTCGTTACAGGTGATGATTAAAAAGCTGTTTACAATTGTGCTTTCCTGTTCATTATTACCAATAGCTGTCGATGTTCTCAATTCTGTCTACTTCAGTGCATCCTTTCCGTAAGAAGAGATTTCAAACCACTTTTCTTGAAAATTTACTTTATTCTCGAACAATTTTTTTTCGTAGAGCATACAAAACGCCGCGAGTCAGACAATGTCAATGACTCGGATGTCACACGACCGAACTGAGCTTTCTACAGTTGGCTCTGCCAAAATGCAGCATCACCGCAGTCAGCAAAGTGCCCTCGCTGTGTGTCACAACAGCCAATGAATTTTCCAGTAGCGCAAGCGCTGCTTGAAAAAACCAACAGAGGTCGTCGTGAAAAATCTCCGCAGGGGCTGCAAAGATGACGCGTCACGACGTGAAAGAAGTCCTGAAATGACTTTTCCACCGGAAATAAAACTGCCCGGCTTACTTACGCCTCAGCAGCGCGCACGCAGATGTCGCGGTCCTCCGGACCCCACACGTTCTTGCCGCTGCCGTCAATCTCGATACGGTACGGGTTACCCTGGTCCCAGGTCTTGATAACAGTCCCGACTTCCCATTTCTGGGCACCTGATAAAGTTTCATATTTGTAGGGATTGAACTTCTGGTACTCTTCACAGCAACACATAATATCCGTCGCACGTTGAATGCGAATCAAATGAAACCTGAACCTCGCCAAACAAAATGTGCATAACCGAAAACAAAACGAAAATCACAAAATCAGCACGTGGCAGATCGAAATTCCAGAATTATACCCGTCTTGGCCTGCACCTTGTCGCCGATCTTGAAGCGCAGGTTGTCCTCCGCCTTGCAGTCCTGGACTTTTTCGGTCAAAAACTTCTTGTCCTCCGGGGTCAAGCGGCCGATGAAGACCAGGCGGCACTCGCGCTTTTCGTCGTCCTTCCACTGCAGGTCCTCCGAGAACCCGGCGGCCATCAGCATGTGCACGCCCTGGAAGACGAACTTTTTGCGCATGTTCTTCACGGACAACACGCCCTTGTACCGGAAGAGGTCGTTGGACTTCTCCGTGATCAGCTTGTCCAACCAGCGCTGCAGGCGGTTGGCGTTCAAGTCACCCTCGAACCTGAAGTTTGTTGCATTTGCATTTCAGGTTTTAGGATTTTGGAGATCGAATGAAATTACTGTCACGTCACAGCACCGGCGACAGCATACTTCCTTTCTCAAAATTCTGATGAAATTTCGCGCAACATTGAGCTGGCGTGATGTGAAGAACTGATCATGATCTGATTTCAGAAAAAACATTTCCTAGAAGTTTCTTCTGATTCTAGAAAGAAAGTTTCTATGAGTCGTGTTAACTGTATGGCACAGAAAAGATGCTACGCCTGATTGAATAGACAGCCGCGCACGTTGCGAGTACCACAGTTTCTTATGTTCCCGTTGGAGACCTCGAAGGACGATGAATAGTCACATCACATCGAGGGAAGATGGGGAAGAAGTACTAACTTGTTTTATCAGCTTCTTTCTAAATCGAAATCGGGATGATGTTGACGCATGAGGATGGATCACGAATGCGCTTTGTCTTTAAATTCCAGCCTAGAAAATGACAAACAACCTGCTCATTCTCCCTTTATACCTGACACTGTGGGAGGACACGGCGGAGTCGTGGGCGTGTTCGCCGTCGGTGTTCAAAAATTCCGGGTCCATTTCCAAAACACGCTTCAGGTATCAAAAGTAAAAATGTCTGGGTCTGGAAACTTGTGATGCCGAGTGGCGTCTCATGATGAGGCTACAAATGCTGGCTCAGCATGACAAGTTTCTGAGCTCCTATGTGTTGCCTATTCTGCATGACAAACTGCGTTGCTGCATGACAGAAAAATGGTGCTCTTTGGTATACGTGCATGACAAGTTTGAGAGTCATGCCAGGCAAGCATGACAGACATGCACTCTTCCAGACCCAGACATTTTTACATTTGATATCAGGTCAAAAGCGCCCACGTTCAACAGCTTCTGCGGCTCGACCTTGGAGTGCTGGCAACGGTGGATCGGGGCCTGAGAGAGGTTGCAGTGGTTTGACGTTTTATTTTTAGCATGATCATATTATGCCACATTCAGGAAGAGGAGAGGCACGAAAAACATGTTGTTGTATCACACATAAACTGCCCTAGTACAACTAACTTTCTGCGGTCGTGCATAAAACAGCAGCGGTTCTAGTAAAATTTGAATACAGCATGGGAATAAAGTAAAACCACGTACAAAATAAGTGGATACCTGGGAGTTGATGGACTTGATGCGCTTTTCCAAGTTGGCCAAGTCCTCCTCCTTTTCGACCAAGTCGGTCTTGTTCAGCAGGATGACATCCGCGAACGCGACCTGCTCGACGGACTCGTTCTCCACACCCTCCGGCTTCTCCTCGTCCAGGTGCTGCAGAATGTGCTGGGAGTCGACGACCGTGACAATGGAATCGAGCTTGTACAGCATGGAGATGGTCTCGTCGACGAAGATATCCTGTGCAAAAGCATCGTACTCGTAGTAATTGCATTTATGCATTACAAATCTCTTCCTCAAGGTAAATCAGCATCACAAAGTCAATTTGTAATGCTGGGGGAATTTGTAATGCAATTTATACTAGTACGATACTTTTGCATTGCATAGAAGAAGGTCTGGGCGACTGGAGCCGGGTCGGCCAACCCGGTGGTCTCGATGATGACCCCGTCAAACTTCTCAACCTTCTTGTATCCTGAGTAAAAACGTACCCACCCCTGAGTTGTCATGCAGATTTGCCATGACAGGAACATTTGTGATGCGCAACCCCATGACAGGCATTTTCAATCGTGTTTGGGAACTTGTAATGCTGTAAACAGGATCAGAAGGTCGATTTGTGATGCGGCTTTCTTGCTAACTTGCACTACCTTACGGACTGAAACTTGTCATGCGTGACTCCTCAAACTCCTAGGCTTGTGTTGCAAAATCCCCATCCTGACTCTGGTGTGGGTACGTTTTTACTCAGGATATCTTGTACAACTTCTTCAGCGCCTCCACCAGATCGCCGCGCACCGTGCAGCAGATGCAGCCGTTCATCACCTCGATGACCTCCTCGTCGACCGCCTCGGTCTGGTGCAGGATCTTCTCGTCGACGCCCACTTCACCGAACTCATTCTCGATGATCGCGAACTTCAAACCGTGGTTCTGGTCGTTCAGAATGTGGTTCATCAAGGTGGTCTTACCGGACCCGAGGAACCCGGTCAACACGGTCACCGGGACCGGACCATTGCGGACGCGCTTGTTGGGAGCTGCAGCCGCCATTTTCGATTTCAGGAAAGGCTTGGGTACTTAAAAAGGTGGGATAAGCAAAAGTTTCTTTGAGGCAGAAGCGAGGCTTCAGGGTTTAGTTTCCTTACTCCGAAAAGAGTTCGGTATTTAGTTTTAACTGTGATAAGGGGACCACGCAAAGGGTCGTCGGGAAATAAATTCGCTTTCCTGTGGGTAGGTTGAGGAGAGAGAAAGGGGTCGAGCGGTTGCAGGATCGTTTTCTTCATGGAACGCAAACTCATGCTGCGTGAAGAATAAAAGAGTTTTATTCACGTTCACCTTCGAGAAGATCCATTCACGTCACCTAGCCAGTTGGATGATGAGATCGTTTTTATTTCGTTGCTTTGCGCGCTGACTTCAAGATTTAGATCGCGTTTTGAATTTCGTTTTCGTATCTGTGCATTTATCACGCCATTGAGATCCATACTTTCCTCATGATCGCACCTTGCTTCGACCAAAAGACAGGATGACTTTACCGAGCTTTGTATCTACTTTTCAGTTTGCAGTGTTCTTTGCATAGCTGCACTCCGATCTCCTGCAGTCTTTTGAACATCTGAATGTGCGCTGAACTTGTTATCCGTGGGTTTCACACGATGTACTTTTCTTGAGCTTGTTCTCTTCACTAAGGGTGCGTGCTGCGAAATACCACTCAACCGGCGTGTCCGTAGAGTTCTTGTCTGACGCCACATTAAAGCCCTGCCCCTCGCTTCGTCTCCGCGACTTTGTCAGCTTTCGTGTTCTCGATCGAAGATGCCCTTTCCCCGGACGCTGCTTCCCTGCCCCGCCCTCCGTCACGACGTGCTTCATTTGATGCTTTGCTGAACATGTTCTCCGGTCTAAGTACCTCACGTCTACTTCCCTTTCGGTGTCGCCCAGCTGCTCCCGGCACGGGTTCTTGGCTGGCTCGCCCGCTCCCTCGCCCCCGGTCTTCTTCGTCTTGCCTTCACCTTCCTTTGTCTCCTCTCAACCCGCGCCCTTCTCCGCTGGCGCCGCTTCCTCCTTCGCCCCTGCATCATTCTTTTCCGCCACAGCTTTTGAAGTATCCGCACTCTCCTTCCC